>Ga0209396_1003605_pt1 | contig 15505 bp, 12 predicted proteins | sample GOMGulsemesocosm_6_FD_184638 | JGI IMG/M metagenome (GOLD analysis project Ga0209396, IMG submission 184638) | Methane-oxidizing microbial communities from mesocosms in the Gulf of Mexico - GOM8C Gulf of Mexico (SPAdes) (version 2) | ecosystem: Environmental > Aquatic > Marine > Cold seeps...
ACATTGGCTAGATCAACATCAGTTTGATCTGCTTTAACTCTAGCCTTTACATTATAATCAATTACTCTCTTGATCGGCACGAGGATCTTCATAGTCGCTCCATTATTGTTGACCTAAACGTCAATATTCGATTTTTATTTGTAATTAAGGCTACTTCCTGTTGACGTAAACGTCAACCTAAAATACTCTTAACCTCATATTAACTTATTATTTTTTGATTTATGCCTAAAATAAGGTGTAATTAATCACAAACCGTCACAGAAAAAGGGGTAATTATGGTTGAACGTGAAACCATGGAGTTTGATGTTGTTATTGTTGGCGCAGGTCCTGCCGGACTAAGTGCTGCAATAAAACTTGCACAGCAAGCCCAAGAAAAACAAAAAGAACTTATGATCTGTGTAGTTGAAAAAGGCTCTGAGGTTGGCGCACACATTCTATCGGGAGCCGTATTTGAAACCAAAGCCTTAGATGAACTTATTCCTGATTGGGCTAATAAAGGCGCACCTGTTACTACAGCTGTAAAGCAAGACGACATTTATTGGCTTAATAACGAATCTAAAGGCACTAAAGTTCCTAATTTTGCAGTACCAAAGACATTCCATAATGAAGGTAATTACATTGTATCTATGGGTAATGTGTGTCGTTGGTTGAGCGAACAAGCAGAACAGCTTGGCATTGAAATTTTTCCAGGCTTCAGTGCTCACTCACTCATTATTGAAGATGATACCGTAAAAGGTATTATCACAGGCGATATGGGTGTAGATGAAAATGGTAATGAAAAAGATGGTTATATGCCAGGCATGGAACTTCGTGCAAAATACACTATTTTTGCGGAAGGTTGTCGTGGACATTTAGGTAAGGAAATCATCAACCGTTTTAATTTAGATGAAGGCAAATCGCCACAGCACTATGGCTTAGGTTTCAAAGAGATCTGGCAAATAGATGCAGAGAAACATGTTGAAGGAACTGTCGTTCATACAACTGGTTGGCCTTTAACCGGAGATACAAACGGTGGTTCATTTATGTATCACAGTGGAGACAATCAAGTAGTTGTAGGTTTAATTGTAGATCTAAATTATTCCAATCCACATCTAAGCCCATATGATGAATTTCAGAGAATGAAACATCATCCTGTGTTTGCTCAAACTTTAAAAGGTGGCAAACGCATTTCATATGGTGCAAGAGCAATTGCAAAAGGTGGTTTAAACTCATTACCAAAAATGAGTTTTCCTGGTGGTATATTAGCGGGTTGTGACGCGGGTACGCTAAACTTTGCCAAAATCAAAGGCAATCATACTGCGATGAAATCAGGTATGTTAGCTGCTGAAGCGGTTTTTGAAGCGATAGAACAAGACCAAGCTAATACTGATATTACAAACTACCAAGCTAAATTTGAAGCTTCTTGGTTATATGAAGAGCTATTCAGTTCGCGTAATTTTGGCCCTGCAATGCACAAGTTAGGTAAGTTTGTTGGTGGTGCGTACAATACGTTAGATCAAAATTTCTTTGGTGGTAAACTACCACTTCAATTTAAAGATAATACACCAGATCATGCAACTCTCTTACCAGCAAGTAGTTGCGATAAAATTGAATATCCAAAATACGATAATGAATTGAGCTTTGATAAACTGTCATCTGTATTTTTATCAAATACCAATCATGAAGAGTCACAGCCTTGTCATTTGAAATTAGCGGATGCCACAATTCCTGTAAAAGTAAACTTAAGCGATTTTGATGAACCTGCACAGCGTTATTGTCCGGCTGGCGTTTACGAAATAGACAATACTGAAGCGCAACCAAAATTTGTGATCAATTCGCAAAATTGTGTGCACTGTAAAACATGTGATATTAAAGATCCAAGTCAAAATATTACTTGGGTGACACCTGAAGGCGCTGGTGGGCCAAACTATCCAAATATGTAATATGCATATTTTAAAATAAAAAAAGCCCTCATATTGAGGGCTTTTTGTATTTTGTTAAAGCCTAGCTAGTTGCTAATAACGTCTCTTCAACATAAATAGGTAGTGATATCTTAAATTTTGTGCCATTTGGGCTTGAATCTACAGTAAGCGCGCCCTGATGTTCCTCTTTTATAATTTTATAACTAATCGATAAACCAAGACCTGTACCTTGTCCTACTGGTTTAGTGGTAAAAAATGGCAAGAAGATATCCGATAGATGCTCGTCTTCAATGCCTTTACCATTATCTGCAATCTCTATACACGCTGTACCATTGTTACTATAGGTGCATATTTCAATTATTCCGTCATCATCACATGCTTGGCTGGCATTTAAAATAATATTCATAAATACCTGATTCAACTTACCAATATTCCCATGCACTTCAGGAAGTGAATTTAAATCTAATTTAATTTGACAATGATTTTTTAATTGGCTATTTACAACATTAAGTGTTGTTTTAAGACCTTCGTTTATATCTATCGCACAAAACTCTCCATCTTTTGAATGTGCAAAACCACGTAAATCGGCCACTATATTTTTTGCTGTTTTTAAGCCATTAAGTGTTACAGCTGTTAAATCATCTAGATCCGCTAAAACATAAGTATAATCAGTATCCGTTAAACAAGATTTTGTATGCTCAGATACATTTGGATCGTTTAATATTTTATCATTACAAAACTTAATATCTTTAACATATTCTTGCAGCATGCAAAGGTTGCTTATTGAATATCCGAGCGGATTATTTATTTCATGGGCAATTCCTGCTGCTAATGTACCAACAGATGCCATTTTCTCAGATTGAATTAAAGTTTGTTGATTGTGTTTTAAATCTTCCATACGCTCTTGTAACTGTTTATTTGCACGTTTTAATCTAACTTGAGCTGTTTGCAAGCTTCTTTCATATAAAGCACTAGCAATACGCGGAGAGACGATATTAGCGATAACTTGTAATAATTCCTGGTCGGATTTTGAATAATTATTTTTGAATGCAGATTCAGAGTCAATAACTGCGATTGTTTCACCTTCATAAACAACAGGAACAGCAAGTTCTGAGCGACCAGAAAATTGATCAAATATATATCTGTTGTCGACATGGGTATCTGACACTATTTCTGCATGTTTTGTTTTTGCTACGGTCCCCACTATACCCTGCCCAACAGGTATTTCTATTCTTTTGAAAATTTGTCTATCTTTTTTATTTTTAATGCCAAAAGCGGCCATTTGAATAAGAATTGCATCTACTCTAAGATAAATAACGCAGTCTTCAAAACCCATTATTTCCCCTACACCTTGAGCAACTGACCAAACTAAATCATCTAAACTTGCTTGCTCTAACATAGCTAAAGCAAAGTCATTAATTTTCTTAACATCAACTAACATAGCTCTGGCCTTTTAGTACTTCAGGATTCTTTAATTTTAGAAGAAAATACCAAAGCTAGCCAATATTTAGCATATAACCCTATAATGAGTATTTATCGTAAATTTCTTTTATTTCATTGTTATCTACCATAAAAGATAATGCTTGATTAAATTGGTTTAGATATTTCTTATTTTTAGGGTGTAACCTTAAAGATACTTTTGAATTTCCTAGCTCTATAACATCTTCGTAAATTCGATATTTTGGATTTAATAATTGGTAATATTTTGCGGTAATATCACCAATGCAAATATAATCTAAATGATTACGAGATAATTGTTTAAGTAATTCATTTTCCGATTTATTTTCTACTTTTACTATTTTTCTTTTGCCAAAATGCTCATCAAGCATTTGATAGCTATAGCCTCTAACGACACCTACCATGTTGCCATATAAATCAACCGCGGTATTAATGTCTTTGTGTTTGAGACCCAAGAGAACTTCAACAGAAGATGCGTATGGAATTGTGTATAGTCCGACTTCTTTTTGATGTATCCGCCAATTTTTGTTTATACCAGGCTCGATATCAATTTTACCTAGGTTAAACTCCCTTAATCCGCGAGCGACAGGTAATTGCATGAAGTTAAATTTATACCCAGTTAATTGTGACAATCTATTGAAAATATCGATAAAAATGCCTGATTGTTCATTTTCTGAAATCATGCTGTATGGCGGGTTTCCACCATTATAAAGCACAACATTGAAAGTTGTGGCTAAACTAGATGGCAAGAATAGTGATAAAGTTAAATAATAAAAAATATATTTAAATTTAGATAAAGTTATACTCATAAGTAATACTCATATTATTTACCTAATTATAATAATTGATCGTTTCTAAGCTTTTTTCAATATCTATTGGTACTTTTCGTGGTTAATAGAGGTAAATTTGTTTTTATTTTGTAAATAAAAAGCAAGTCGAAAATCATCGACTTGCTTTGGTTAATAAATTGACTAACGCTTATTCTGTTAAAATTTTATATTTTTTAATTTCTGATTCTGTCATCCAGTGAATATTATGAGTCGAAGCAGCTTCTAAGGTGTACCAATAAAACTCAGTATCAATGCCCATTTCTTTGTAAAAATCTAGATACATAGTATGAACTTCATGCTCTTTAGGATATTCACTACCATCTTTTTCTCCGTCACTCCAAGAATGAACACCTAGTTTGGCACCATTCACTATTGTACGCTTAGCTCCTGCAAGAAACATATCCGTACCACCCGATGCTACCATGCCATCGGCTGGTATATGGGTTGCAATACCACGGCTACGGATTTCTCTAGAAGCGAGTAAATTAATGTCATCGTCCATAGAACCAGGCACATTCTGCATTACAACTAATTTAATTTGAGGATGCTCATTAAACAATGTTTGCATTACTTCTAGTGTATCTGAACCGATAATGCCATTCATATAAACCGTATCTGAACTTGTATTATTATCTTTAAAAGTAAACTTTGCAGTGTCTTCTAGTTCACTATCATCTTCGGCGAATATTTCAGTTAATACAGCATAACCTAATGGATTTTCACTCATTAACTCTTCAGTCGTTGTTAAAGTGAATTCACCTGCAAGACTTTGTTGATTACCAAATGCAACTTTAGCTAAGTTATATAAATAACTACCATATTTAAGTGCATTCTTATCAGAAGCATTTTGATGTACTTCATCAACATAACCATCTTGGTACGCTTCATCAGGATTAAATAACCCTTTACTTTTTGCTTCTTCATAAGCATTTTGTAATGCTAAATATTGTCCTGATAATTCAGACTCGGTTAACAAAGAGTAATAAACAACTAAATACATCAATTCTAATTTTGTATTAGATAACCCAGCACGCTCTTCGCTGGTTAAAGTTTCATCTTCGCCTTCATTATTGGTAAAAATAGCTTCTAAAGGTAATAACGACATAAAGTAGTCTAAATTTGACTCCAATTCGTCTTCATTTTCAACCACCAGCATTTTTACGCCTGAGTTAAATAGCCCTTGGCGTACATCTTCATTCAAAAACTCTATAATGTCTTTTACATCTGCTAATGCACGTTGGTATGCCGCTTCGTCAACTGATTTCGATCCATAAACAGCAATTGTTTCTGCATTTTGCTCAGTAATATAACTAAATGTTTCAGCTTTTTGCGAATCAACAACAGAACCTGTTACTTCAAATTCAAGCGCGTCATATTGTCCATCCGGTAACGTAGTGGCTAATCCGTAGCTGCCATTAGTTAAAATATCAAAAATAGCGGTATCTGTAGTTTGTACTTTCTCTTTTGTATTAAGCTGCCACTCATGTTGTATTTGTTCATAACGACCATTAAACTCTTGTCCGCCAAGTATTGAAGTTAATGCCCAATAGGTATATTCAGTCACCATGCAATCATATTCACACGTTTCATCATCATATCGATACCATGCTGATTCAGGGTAGCTACTAGGAATTGTTTCAAAATAACCGCCGCGTGCGATATCCATAGCGTCTGCGATGGCGGAATCCTTTTTTTCTCCAAATATCTCAGGATAAACATCAGCATAACCCTCATGAGTTATTAAATGTAATACCTCTTCTAAGGTTGCATCAAATTTTCCACTATCTGCACCATTTGGAAACATTTCACTTGTATATAAATCTTGTAAAGAAGCACCTTCTACTAACTTATCAGTAAAATATTTATCAAATACTTGTTCTAGCTCTGATTCTGTTGAAGAAATAATCAAAGTTGCTTTCTTTTCTACTAACTTATCAACTATCGCTTGATTATCTGGTACACCGTCTTCATCATTATCTAAATATTGCGCCATTACATTTGCAGCATGTTTTATTCCAACACTCGTTGCATTAGATGTACCTCGAATACTAATACCAAAAACCGATGTAGCCTGAGGAAATCCAGCCTCTAGTTGCTTTTGTAATTCCGTCGTATCTGGTGTTGTAGGAATGGTAGGTTTAGTAGGCTCTGTCGTCGTTTTTTTATCACTACCACCACAGCCAGATAAAATAGCACTGATCACAAGTGCAAGTGCACCCGCCTTAAATTTTTTAATATGTGTTAAGTTCATAAATTCTCCAAAATCATTACATCAATTGAACTAAGAATTTATTATCCCTCAACTAGAGTTCGTTTAGGGTAAGCCCACGTAAGGCTATGTAAGTGAATGTAAGTGTCATAACATAAATAAAAAAACCTCATATTAATCAATATGAGGTTTTTATTGTTTAATAATAGGGTCTTAATAATCTGAAGTTTTCAGAACTGAATCAGTGAATTTTAAATTTTCAATGTCTTTAAGTGTATTCGAACCATCTCTATTATCTTGCAAGTCAAGAACTGTCACTACACCGTCATTTTTGGATATATCATAATGTGTTGAAGGACCAGAAAATATAATAGTATTGTTCCCAGTATTTCCGGTAATATCATTATCCATCTTATTCACAATTACATTACTATCTTTACTGCCAGTTAGGGTAATATCTTTAAGGTATTGAGAATGATGCGTATAAGATAAACTAGTATTGAATTTCAGACTAAAGTCCCCTTCAAAGCTGTCATCAATACGGGCGTTATAGGTAAGGTATGAGTGAAAAAATTTATTGTCCATCAAAGTAGCGGCTTGCGGATCTGTTGTAACTAAATCGTCTCTCGTTTTAGCAACATACATGCCCCACATGCCATATTGACTATCAAATGCACCCCAAAGACCATAATAAGTATCTATAACAGAAGCTAAATACTCTTGAGATAAACTATTTTCGGCCGTGAGTTCAGCTATCCAACTTGCTTGTTGTTGTGGCCATGCCCATAATTTATCAGCTAAGCCATTAACCTGTGCCGCTCTTATTTCGGCTTGAAAGTTAGGCAAAGCACCATTGAATTGGGCATTCTGATCGACACCTATACCATAGTCATGTACTAAATGGAGTATTTCTTCAAAGCTTGCATCCCTATGTTCATAGTTTTGATTAATATACCAAGTATGCCCTTCTACTTGCATTTCTCCATAATATAAAGGCTGTCCGTCTAATTCAGCTCCCGCGTTAGTACCGTCATCAACACCGTTTAATAATAAAAGAATAGCGCTATTGTCGGCCATTTTATTAGCCACGGCACTTTTATCATCACCGTAAAGTGAATCAGGTAAGTTTGTTAAATAATGTTGTAATATCCCTCGAGCTCGCACTATTTGATTATCCATAATATCTGTTTGCGCAATGATATGTATGGCATTCCCATTGGGGGTCTCAACTTTTGTATATCTGTCAAATTTAAGTGCAGTTGAATAAGTTTTTTTTAGTGAGTCTGGTATTTCAGAAATACCTAAGCTGTTCACATCAGGGTTAGTTGTTGGCGTTGTAGTTGTCCCTGTTGTCGGAGTTGTGGTATCTGTGTTAGTAGTTTTATTACTACTTGGGCCACAACCAACTAACAAAGAGTTAAATAAAATAACACCCGCACTAATTGCCACATACTTTCTTTTATTTATATTCATTACTTCTCCAATATATACGCTTTAGTGATATACGATCACATTACTGGAGTTAACTGTGCACTAAATATCTTTTTGTTTTTGTAAGGCCATGTAAGCATCTTTAAGCAATATGACGTTAATTAACATTAATCAAGCTCTAATCCCTTAAAAAATAGAGGTTAATCTGCCTTACATACGCTTACTTACCTAGAGATTCTTTTTCAATAAACTATGTATAACCTAAAAATTTGAAGAAAAATTATGGAAATTACAAATTATACTCAACCAATAAATTTATCCAAAAATACAATGAAGTCATTTGAAAAAGATTCAGAGATAAGCGAGTTGAAATCTAATAATGCAAATTCAACCCAACTGAATATTTCAGATGAAGCAAAATTAGTTCAAGAAATAGATGCCAGTTCAGAAAAAATTGACAGTATTTTAATAAGTCATTTATCAGATAAACAACTGAAACAACTTGATGGTTTATATGAAAAGCTGGAGATTGCCTTTTCAGAACAAGAAATGAACCACAAAGAAGTAATACAAATTGATGACTTATTTGAAAAAGTACATGACATTCTTCAAACGAGTTTTGACAAACTTTCGAATGATGAACAAAAAACGGTAGACAACTTAATATCTAAAATGGATAAATTAGAAATCCAATTAGAAGATAATGTTCAAATATACCAAAAAGAGAAACCTACTTTAGCTACAAATGACTCCTCTGAAATCAATTTAAATACAGAGCAAAAAAAGAATAAAAAAAGCCAGCTTACGGTCGCTGAATTAAATGCATTACCTGTTATAGAATTGCAAAAGTTACAAGCAAACCAAATCAAAAAGCTTAATTCACAACAGTTAAATAAATTAAGCATTAGCCAATTAAACGCACTACCATCCTCACAATTAAAACAACTAACGCCGAGTAATATCAGTAAACTGAATCAATCCCAACTCAGGGCTATAAATTCTTAGAAATAGGCGCAGTGTACAAAACGATACAAACATTTGAATCATCATTCATTAAAATGTCAGTAGACAATACAATTTTGGAAAATCATGACACTTTGTAATATAAATCAAAATACCAAAACGACTGAAAGTATTATAAATTTAAAAAATACAAAACAGAACATTTCAAACTTAGAAGTAAATTCAGTTTCGCAAAAGATAAACAATATTCTAATGAAGTATTTATCATATAAGCAATTAAATGAATTATATGAACTTAATTCATCACTTTATTCAATATTTAATAATAAAAAGCCCAACTACAACGATTTTCGTGAAGCTGAAAATCTACTTTTTAAAACAAATGCTATATTAATGAAGTCTTTTGAAAAACTATCATTGATAGAATCTATGAGAATAGATGAATTAATGATGGAGCAATTTAAACGTTTAGATTCAAAGACAAAATTTAATCAAATTCAATAAAGTTGATAATAAACTTTATTGAATTATTTTTTATTATTACTCACTTAATGAACTAACTCCTAAATAAAGTGTGTTATGTAAGCGTTTGTAAGCCTCACTTATATTATTAAAAAGATACAAGTAAACTAAGCTAATAATTGGAGGACTAATGAACAAAACAAAAATATTAATCATTGAAGATGATGCTGAAATTTCCCGTTTAACGTCTTTATATTTACAAGCCGAAGGATTCGATACCCATGTCATTACGGATGGCTCTAAAGCAATTGATGGTATTAAATCATATCAACCTGATTTAATGATCTTAGATCTGATGTTACCAGGTTTGAGCGGTATCGAGGTCTGTAAACAATCAAGACTGTTTTATAGTGAGCCTATATTAGTATTAACTGCATGTGATGATGATGTGAGTGAAGTTAGTTTATTGAAACTAGGAGCTGACGACTTTTTAACAAAACCGCTTAAACCACTTGTCTTAGTTGCGCGAATTGAAGCGTTACTTCGAAGAGTAAAAAGCCAACAACCACCTAAACAAGTAAAACATAGTAAACTTAAAATAGACGAAAACAAACAATTGGCATTTTTCAACAATAAACAACTGGCTTTAACAGGCGCTGAATTAGAGTTGTTAATATTACTTGAACAGAATATTGGCATTCCAGTCTCAAGAGAGGGCTGCAGCCAAGCTTTTAGAGGCATAGAGCATGACTTTAATGATAGATCTATTGATATGAGGATTTGTGGATTAAGAAAAAAATTAAATGATGATCAAATGCCCTACAAAATAATTACAACCGTTCGAAATAAAGGTTATATGTTACTACATGGTTAAGCTATCTACAGTTTCATTATTTACACGCTTATATATTTGTATTGCCCTAGGGGTTGTAATAAGTGCAACAATTACTTTTGTTATTATTGACGATTACTTTATCCAAAATGATATTGAAGAGTTTGTTAAGCATACGGATTCTGTTTATGAAGATTTACTATTAGAGTTTGAATCATCTGCTAATAAACAAAATCAAAGTATATCTAGCTATGAATATAGCTCTGATGAAATAGAAGTTCTTTGGTTGCCACTATCTGAAAATTTTGAGTGTACAGCTTGCGATTATATTGGCTCTGTAGATTTAGTTAAAGTTTATACCAGTGATGTTTATGAATTTATTGCAGTTTATACATTAGATAAATTTGAATCTAAATTAGTCATTAAATTTACTGATACTGAAAGTGATGAGGATCAACAACCTAAAATAATTGCTAATTATGATTTAGATGATCTTGCACCATTTATATTGCTTTTCACAGTCTTAACAAGCATAGGTTTTACTATATACTGGCCAGTTAGAACGATACAGAAACAAATAAATCTACTTATCGAAACCCAAAAAGACTTTGGTTCTGGCAACATGAAAGTCAGATCAAATCATAAATTAACAAAACCATTAAATAAGTTAGCTGATAGTTTTAATACCATGGCAGACTCTATCACCAATACTGTAAATGAAAACCAAATCTTCGCGCAAGCGGTACCCCATGAAGTAAGAACACCATTAAGTAGAATTCAACTCGCCACAGGCCTGTTAAGTCAAAACTGTGATGACGACGTTCAAAAAGAATTACTCCACAATATTGATACGTATATAGATGATATTGATGAATTAATTAGCCAAATTGTGGCATTTTCAAAGCTCAACGATAAAAACAATGAAGAAGATTATGATTATTACCAATCTATTAATTTTGTGGCTTTTATCCATTCTCGTATCAAAGCCTTGAAACCAAGCAGAAAACTGAACATAGAATTAATAGCCGATGATGCTACAGAGATAACAACTAATCCTATATATATGCGGCTACTAATAGATAACCTAATCAAAAATGCCATGGCTTATGCACAAAGTGAAATTATCATTTCAATAAAAAAATGTGAAGGTTCTATCATTTTTTGTGTTGAAGACGATGGCCCTGGAATTCCAAGTCAAGAATATAAAACGATTTTTATGCCATTTTCACGCTTAGATAAAAGCAGAAGTAGAAAAACGGGTGGCTTAGGTCTTGGCTTATCAATTACAAAAGCCGCTTGCAATAAAATGAATGGTGATATCTCGGTTATAAATAACCATATTGGAGGTGCTAAATTCAAATGCACTTTTCATACAGGTAGGAGCTGAATAACCTTTCCTTATTCTGAAATTTGTTGTTAGTTTTGCTATTTTTTTATCTACTTACAGTACTTCTAAAATGATGTTATCAATTTATAGAAGTACTTTTTTTGTCATTTACCCATGTTAACCAACAAGTAAAATATGGGCTTTACAATGTATATACAGTTAAAGCCCTTCAACAATTTATCTTACTCTTTTAAGAGAGTTCCTATTAAAATCACTTTCCGTTAGGCCAGTATTAAATTGATAGTTCTGCCAAGTCAATTTTGTACTTTTACCACTTTGATGATTCACCATTACTTGACTATTTGCACGCCAATATTTATTTAAATACATTTTATAACTTTTATAAGATAAAGTTTTTAATAACGCATCTTTACGATCATAAAAGTCAATTTTTTGAATTCTATAAGCATCTTTATCTACCCAAACAATTCTACGTGTATAGCCTGAGTTTTCATCAATAGGTTTTTGCTCAACCATATAAGTATCAATACCATTTAGCTTTTCTTCACTCAAAAATTTATAACTATATTTATTAATCTCAAATGAACCTAAGTCTTCAAAAGCAAATTCAGAACCCATAAATGGACCCGACTTATTTTTTGATGAAATACGTTTTACACGTTTTAAAGCAGGTAAATATAACCATTGGTCATCAGCACCAACTGAATGTGAAAAACTTAAAAATGCAGTACCTTTTACATCTCTTGGTTTATTGAATATGGTAAGTCCCTTATCGCCATCATTTTCTTGCTCTAATGATTTTATTGAAATTTCTCTAATGCTCTCTTGTCCTTGTTTATTTTTTAGTAACATTTGCATTTGAGCTGTGCTATCTCCCCAGCCTGTATCTCTTTTTTTAACCTCTTTAAAAACAGCAATCCCCTGCTCTTGAGGTGTCAGTGCGAAAGTAAACTGACTCACTAAGGAAAGTGCAATAGCTGTAATTCCTGTTTTAATTATCTTAGTATTGATCATAATATGCCCTATTAATTTGGTGTTTTATATTTTGAAATAGCATTTCATTAAGGTGTCGTCACTGCTGTTTCTATATCTTTATCGTTAGTATTATTTTGCTTGAACGGTGCTTTTATTTTGTGTTTATCGATCGCCATTAACAATGGTGGAAGGAATAAAAAGTCGACTAAAAGTGCAATAAATATCGTTATAGCAGTTAGCATGCCCATGTCACCATTCATTTTAAAACTAGATTGTGCAAGCACGGTAAATCCAGCCACTAAAACAAATGTTGTTATCAATAACGCACGACCTACATTGCCAAATGCATAATGAACGGCTTCAATTGGATCTGCTTGCTGCTGTTTACGAGCATGTAAATATTTACTTAAAAAATGCACGGTATCATCTACTACAATACCAAGTGTCATTCCCATAACAACTGATAAACCTAAGCCTACTTGACCTTCGTATATTCCCCATATGCCAAAGCCAATTGCTGCAGGTACTAAATTTGGCAGTAAACTCAATAAGCCATAGCGCCAACTCTTTAATGCAATGCCAAGTAAAATAGAAATTAGGACTAACGCAATACTAGTTCCTATCAGCATACTTAAAATATTGTTTTGCCCTAAATGTGCTCCCATTAAACTTAAACTAGCAATATCTACTTGATATTCAGGTGCATTAAGTGCAAACCATTGTTTAACTTTACTTTCTACATTAAGCAATTGGTTACTCGATAAATTCTTAAAAGTACCAATCATTCGAGTTGATGATTTATCTACATCAAGTTGACCATTTAGGTCTAAACCATATGGAAGTGACATTTCGTACAATAATAAATATTGTGCTGACATTTCTGGACTATCAGGTAGTTTGTACCAACTTTGATCATCGGCATGCATATTTTTATTCAAGCGTTTCAACGTATCTGTGATGCTATCTACATGATCAGTTTCTTCTTGAAGGCGTAACCAATCACTGAAATTGGCAATCGTTGATAAATAGTGAGGATCATTTACACCACTGGCTTTACCCGTTTTAACTGATATCTCTAATACGGTCATACCAGAGAGGTTATCTTGCATAAAGTCAGTTGCACTTCTAAATGGCACACTTTCATCAAAATATTTAACAAAATCATCATTTAATTCATTATTTGGAACAAATGCAGCGAAAGCTAACATGATCACGCTGGTTACTGGCAAAAGTATTTTACGTTTACTTATCACAAAATCAGCAATGACTGCCATGTTATCTTTTGTGCCTTCTTTTTGTACTTTTACACGAATAGGTAAAATAGTGAGTAACGCAGGTAACACTGTCACCGAGAATAAAAACGCTAACATAGTGCCCATAGCAACTAAGTTACCAAGATCTCTAAAAGGTGGAGAATCGGAGAAATTCATGCTTAGAAAACCAATAGCAGTTGTAATACTCGTTAAAAAGATAGGTTGTAAATTTACTTTTAAGCTCTTAGCTATCGCAGAACGTTTATCAGCACCTTGACGCATCTCATAAAACATTGAAGTTAAAATATGAATACAATCAGCAACAGCCAAGGTTAAAATCATCGTAGGCGCTGATGATGAAGGTCCAGTTAAATAAAACCCTAACCACCCTGCTAATCCCATAGTTGTTATTATGCTCATAAATATAACCAGTACAGTAGCGACAGTGCCGGAAATAGTTCTCAACAATAAACCTAAAGTCACTACCACAACTAAAAACATCAGTGGAATAAGAGTAGAACCATCGTTTAATGCAGCTTCAGCAAAAGCTGTATTCATCATTACCATTCCTGATAAATAAACATCATTTTCAGGATGTTGTTTTAAAAACTGACTTTTTATATCCCTTACATACGCTGAAACTTCAGGTCCTTCAATCATTGGGTCTAAACCTGGTAGCTGTACTCTGACATTGACCATAGAAACATGTGCATTTTCAGATATTATTTTATTGACCAATGCAGGTTCATTTAATGCAATACTCTTTATTTTATTTAATTCTACTGCTGTTAAGCTCGCAGTATCTCCCACTAAATCATCTACTATCATTTCATCTTCATTTGCATAGCTATACTGATAATTAGTAAGTGAATCTACTCTTGAAGAATATGGTACTTGCCAACTGAGTTTAGTAAGTGACTGTAGTGCAGATAAATGTTCTTGAGTAAACACCTTGCCACTTTTTGGTACAACAACAAAAGAAACATTATCGCTTTTATCATAAGTTTTTTGCATTGCTTCGAATGCCATCAATTGGGGATTATCATCTCCAAAGAACACTTGGTAATCACTTTTAAATGATAAATTTTGTACGCCACTTGCACTTACTACAACAAAAGCAATACAAACAAGTATCACCCATATTGGATGTTTTGCTAAAAATGAGAATATTTTATCTTTCACAGTTCTCTCTCTATTATTTATCGAACACTTGATTGATTTAGTTATGAAAATAGACGATTAAACACGTTCGCTTTTAATATCTTCCACAAATCGATTTGCATTTTGGGGTACTGTTACCCAATTAAAACGATTGTTCTCATGAAAAGAACTTGTTGGTATGGCAAATTGTGAATCCTCAAAACACCCTACCGCGATACCTAAAGCAGATGTTAAAATAGGTGTACTCCAGTAAACACTAGAACCACAATCAGGACAAAAATGGTATGTCATTTCAATACCGTCATGTTCAGTTATGGTAAATTTTTTAATTTTTCCTGTAATTTTTATTTCTGATTTGTCAAACCAAGCGCCTAAATTGAAGGCTGAACCAGTTCGCCTTTGGCAATCTTGACAGTGACACATAGATACAAAGTTTGGTGTACCTTGACTGATAACAGATACTTTTTTGCAATGGCATTGCGCATGATGTTGAGACATTATATTTCCCATTAATTGTTTCTTTTTAAATATGGAACTCAGTTTATTTGAGAAATGAATTAATAAAAATCGAATAAAACTCCAAAACAACTCAACTTTTAGTTAACATATTTCGAATCTAGTTTAATGTTTAACAAGGTTTGAACACTCTCATGACAATTGAACAATTTAAAATGCTCAAATT
>Ga0209396_1003609_pt1 | contig 15489 bp, 12 predicted proteins | sample GOMGulsemesocosm_6_FD_184638 | JGI IMG/M metagenome (GOLD analysis project Ga0209396, IMG submission 184638) | Methane-oxidizing microbial communities from mesocosms in the Gulf of Mexico - GOM8C Gulf of Mexico (SPAdes) (version 2) | ecosystem: Environmental > Aquatic > Marine > Cold seeps...
GTTTTTAGCAACTGCGTCTGGTTTTACGATAGAAAAAGTACGTTCGATAGCCATGATAAGCCCTTATATAAATTTTAAATTAAAATAGATGGTATAAATTTTGGCGCGATTATAGACGAATTAGCATGAAAAAACTAATTTTATTCACTAACTACCCTTTTTGCTTTTATCAGAGTGGCCGACCACTAAGTGTAAGAATAATATTTATAATAGCGTTTTATCTTCAAAAAACTGTCCTATATAAAGAAACAGCAACTTATCCCAAACTTTATCATGATTATTTAATGGGTATAAATTTCAGAAAGTTATCAAACAGTCAATATTTTTTGGGAATTAGGATACGGGAAAGTAAAATATTTACCCCGCATGACTTACGGGGTAATAAAAACATCTAGGTGCAACTTAAATTTGAATGATAAAGATGAACAATAACATAACTACAAGCTTAGTAAGTAGACCCTCTAAATATTGAAGTTATCAAATTTTATATCTACAAAGACTAATCTAAGATAACGTTAGTAATTAACATATCGCTAGCAATGTTGTTGGTCAGTACTAGAGTAATTATTCCTTTTCTGAAATATGCTGCTCTACCATAGCAAGACGAACTTGAATCTCATGTAAAGATGCACTTCTCTGCCGCATTATCACGACTAAAGTTGATAAACAGGCAAAAATAATAGATATGGCTAATACGATGGTGGATATATCTTTCTTAGCCTCATATAGATCAATCTTATTTGCGGTCCCAACACTAAATCTTGCAAGAAGATATTGGTAATCTAGATAAAAAAGATAGCCAATATAGACTAAAACCCCTATTGCTATTGTCCAAGCAGCTAAACTGATAAACATAAATATCTTATATTTTAGTTTATCTTGTTCTACACTTTTCCATAATTGTGAATTCTCATTATCCATATTAATTCTCCTATTTATATGTTCTTAATTAATTTATTACGTTGTAATTTCAGTCGAGCGTTAAACAATCTAGATTTAACCGTGCCTGTTGAACACCCAACTATTTGAGCGATTTCGATACAGGTAAAGTCTTGCCAATAAAACAATAAAATAACTTCCCTATGGTCAAACGAAAGATTTTTTAATGCTAAGCGTAACGACTCAAAGTCTTTAGGTATTTCTTTTGCCGTTTCGTCTTCTATGAATAGTTCACTATTGACTAATTCTGTTTCATTTATTGTTGTATATTTTCGAGTTTTCTTTAAATGATCAATGGCGGTTCTATGTGTTATTTGTAACAACCAGCGTTTAAATCCGAATGGGCTGGATAAAGTAGATATCTGCTGATATACCTTGAACCAAACTTGCTGTTGAACGTCGTCTTTCTCTAATTCACTAAGTAATGAACTAAGGTATTTAAGCGTTAAGCCTTTAAAAGAGTCAAAAAGCTCTCTAAAACCTGAATCACTACCTGACTGTGTTCGTAAGATTAGAAGTTGTAACTTTAATCTTTTTGAAGCATTGGAATCCATTTCTTGCCTAGGTTTAAATACTAATAACTAAAGGACGACATCATGAAGATATCGGTTCATATTATTTTTAATTTGTTAAAAACTTTCTAAGAACCATCTATTAAAAGGAATTTCAGCCTCACTTTCAATTATTTATAACAACAAAAAATATTTAAAAAAACTGAGTTGGAGTGATGAGGGTAGGTTTGACTAAAGCAGCGTAACCATTCGACGAGTAATAATATGTTACATGAGTACCAACGAGCCTCTGCCACACGTATCTTTGAACAAAAGTCATTGGGTAAATCCCCTAAAACATTGTAACTATTATGCCCCCACTAATGATGTAACTTATGCATGAATTGAATTAATTTATTATCTTGATACTTACATAAAAAAACAGACCTAATACGGTCTGTTTTTAAAGAATAACTGATGACAACACTACCCTTGACTAAACACTACTGCGGCGATATTTCCGATATTCAGGTTTCCAAAAATTTCTTTCTATTTTAGCTAGTAGACTTTCATCATCAATACGTAACGCTAGGTTTTGATCGAATGCCACTTTGGCCACTGCAAAAGCAATTTTTTTACTTAGACTGGCAATTTCAGTTAACGGTGGTAATAACTCACCTTGCCCTGTATTGGCAAGCGGAGAGGCTTGTGCAAGCGTTTCACTCGCTACCATGAGCATTTCGTCAGTAACACGGTTTATGTTAGCGGCGACTATGCCTAAGCCTAAACCAGGGAAAATATAACTGTTATTACATTGAACAATAGGAAAGGTTTTCCCTTGATATTCAACAGGCTTAAACGGGCTACCTGTGGCAATAATTACTTCACCTTCGGTCCAGTTAATTACTTGTTCAGGTGTTGCTTCAACTTGTTTAATAGGGTTACTTAACGGGAATATTACTGGCATTGGGCAATGTGACTTCATTGCTTTTATCACTTGTTCGGTAAATAAGCCCGGTACACCTGAAACACCAATGAGTATGTCAGGCTTAGCATTATTCATAACTTCGAGTAATGAGGCATAATCACCTGAAACTTCCCAGCTAGAAAGTGCGTCGGTAGACTGTACTAATTTTTGTTGGAAGTCACGTAAATCTGCCATGCCGTTGGTCAATAATCCAAAACGGTCAACCATAAAAATTTGGCTACGAGCTTGTTCGCTAGACACTCCTTCACTAACCATTTGAGCAACAATTTGTTCAGCAATACCACAACCTGCAGAGCCACTGCCAACAAACACAACATTTTGTTGTGATAATTTAATATCCTTAGCTAGTTTTCGTCCTTTAATTCGACATGCGGCTAAAAGCGTACCAACGGTTACCGAAGCGGTCCCTTGAATGTCATCATTAAAACAACAAATTTCATCACGATATTTGGTTAACAGCGGTGTAGCATTTGGTTGAGCAAAGTCTTCAAATTGTAGTAATACATGAGGCCAGCGGCGTTTCACTGCCTGAATAAACATATCAACAAATTCGTTATACTCTTCTTGATTGATACGTTTATGACGACGACCCATGTACATAGGATCATTCAGTAGTTTTTCGTTATTGGTACCAACATCTAACATTACCGGTAAAGTGTACGCTGGGCTAATACCGCCACAAGCGGTATAAAGTGATAGCTTACCAATAGGAATACCCATACCACCAATACCTTGGTCGCCTAAACCAAGAATGCGCTCGCCGTCAGTCACTACAATAACTTTAATTTTATTTTTCGTAGCATTACGAAGAATATCATCCATATGATGTCTATCTTCATAAGAAATAAATAAGCCACGTGAACTACGATATATATCTGAAAACTGCTCACAAGCATCGCCTACAGTCGGCGTGTAGATAATAGGCATCATCTCTACTAAATGAGCCTGCACTAATCGGAAAAATAACGTTTCATTATTATCATGAATAGCGCGCAAATAAATATGCTTGTTCAGGTCAGTGCGAAATTTACTGTACTGCATGTAAGCACGATCAACTTGCTCATCAATGGTTTCATAACGAGGAGGCAATAAACCAATTAAATTAAAATGTGCACGTTCCTCTTCATCGAAAGCACTACCTTTATTAAGTAATGGCGTTTCTAATAAACTAGGTCCAGCGTAGGGAATGTATAACGGGCGTTTTTTATTTGTTGTCATAATAATTAATGATATGCGCTATATGGTTAATGAATGTTGATAATTCATGTAAATAATATGTTCGAGAGTATAGTTCAAGACAGGCTTATAAAACAGTCAATTAGCTTAAGCAGATCAAAAAATTACAATTTAATTGATCTAACGCTATATTGCTTGAAAATATGGTTTTAGTCATGAACTAAGGAATCTGTCTACTGATAATAAGAAAGCCTGACTAAAGCTTAACCGCCAGACAAAACATCTTACTAATCAACTTCAGAAATCCATGCTAATTGAATCGCTTCTAACACTCTTTCACCACAATGCTTAGGATCGTCATCAAAATTTTCTAATGCGATAACCCATTGCATTAACTCTGGAAAATGTAACTTTAGTGGATCCACATCAGGGTGAACCTCAATTAAATCGAGTGCTAAGTCTAGTGAGTCTGTCCAACGATAACCCATAATATTTTCCTATTTTAAAATAAAAGATGAAACCACAATGCATCTATGGTGATCATGACCAGCAGCCAAATAAACATTCGACGATATTTCAAACAAAACTGACAATCAGTTTGCCACCATTTTTTCAGTTTTTCTTTCACAAAGTAATTCACCTTTATGCTTTGTAATGATTATAATCTAGCAAATAGAATAGTCCAAAAGCAACAGAGAATAATCATGAGTGCCATTAAATTTTCAGCTCCGCAAAAAGAATTACTTATTCACAAACTACAACAATACTTTTCCAATGAATTAGACCAAGATCTTGCTCAGTTTGATGCTGATTTTTTACTTGATTTTTTCACCAAAGAAATGGGCAATCACTTTTACAACCAAGGCATTTACGACGCACAACGATTATTGTCAGAAAAACTCGATTATATTTCAGATGAAATGTTCCAATTAGAAAAACCAGTCAGTTAATTTTACAATTTAATTGATTTGCCACAACGATTTTTATCATTAATACGTTAAAATAATATTATTCCACTTTTAAAGTACTCACCATAATGCAAATTACCGATTTACAAGAAGAACAAAAAATCCTGCCGATGTTTCGTTTAGGTTTTCGTCCATTTTTTCTAGGTGGTGCTGTTTTCAGCTTAATCGCTATTACGCTATGGATATTAATGTACAAAGGAACCGTAACTATTACTCCTTATGGTGGCGGGTATTGGTGGCATATTCATGAAATGATCTTTGGTTTTGGTAGCGCGATTATTGCAGGTTTTCTTCTAACCGCAGTTCAAAATTGGACAGGTATTCCTAGCGTTAAGGGTAAACCGTTAGCCGCATTATTTTTCTTATGGCTTGCTGGACGTTTAGTTATGCTTATGCCTGAGTTGCTAGGTACAGTGGCTAGTGCACTTGTTGATTTATGCTTTTTATTAGCCGTTGCTTATGTGCTCGCGAAGCCAATTTTAGCGAAAAAACAATATCGAAACTTATTTTTTGTACCGCTTTTAATAATGTTCACCATTGCCAATGGTGAAATGCATTTAGCCAGCTTTTATCCACAAAGTGTTGCGGTAAGTTACTCGGGGTATGCGGGTATATTATTAGTACTTTTTTTAATGTCGGTTATGGCAGGACGTGTTGTTCCTATGTTTACCGCCAATGGCACACAAACAACTAAGGCAACGCCAGCACCTTTATTGGATAAACTCGCCAATGGCAGCTTATTATTAACCATGCTGATGTTATTACTGCACCCACTTATTGGTTTTGTACCTATGTTTTTTGGTGCTCTATTAATATTTGCAGGCATCTTTCAGCTGATCCGCTGGTTAAGATGGCGCCCATGGGTAACACTAGGTGTGCCACTTTTATGGTCAATACATTTTTCACTTAAATTTATGTGGTTTGGTTTAATTCTTTTAGGTTTTAGTTATATTATTGATGAAATCCCAACTAATCATATATGGCATTTATTAACGGTTGGCGCTATGGGCGGTATTATACTAGCGATGATTTCTAGAGTGTCTTTAGGGCATTCAGGGCGTCCGTTAACACCACCTAAGTTAATGTCGGTTGCTTTTGCCTTTATAACAATATCAGCCTTAATTCGCTCATTTGGCCCATGGATAATGCCTGAAAAAACACTTTTATTTATTGATATTAGTGGTTTCTGCTGGTTAGTTGCTTTTGGTCTATTTACTTTCTACTACGCACCAATGTTGTTAAAAGCACGTGAAGATGGTCGCCCTGGGTAAGCTAATTTAATCAAGTAATAAAAACGCTTAAAACGGCAAACAGTAATAATGCTGATTGTCGTTTTTTTTTATCTTTAATTCTATTAAGCTAGACCTATCATCTTTTTTATGAATATCAGCCATGCAAGCCGTTTTTTTAGATCAGCAAACTTTTAGTTCAAACGTTTCTTTAACGAGTATCGAATCACAGGTCAGTCAACTTAACTGTTATGCAACAACCACCGATAACCAAGTTATCGAACGTTGTGAGAATGCTGATATTATTATTACCAATAAAGTGGTTTTATCTGAAAAAATACTCAAGCAATTACCACAACTAAAATTGGTTTGTATAGCAGCAACAGGTATGAATAATGTTGACTTGAGTGCTGCCAAAGCACTAGGTATACGTGTGAATAATGTCAATGGTTATTCACAAGCCTCTGTTAGCCAATATGTGTTTTCTCAGATGTTAGCCTATTTTAATAATACAGCCCATCACAATAAAAACACACAACAGGGCCATTGGCAAAATAGTTCTACATTCTGCTATCACGGTCAGGGTAGCCAAGAGTTAGCAGGTAAGAAAATAGGGATCATTGGCTATGGTAATTTAGGCAAGGCGGTTGCAACTATTGCACAGGCTTTTGGTATGAAAGTACTGATATCTGAACGTCCACATACCACAAATATTAGAGAACATCGTTATAGTTTTACTGATGTATTAGAGCAAGCAGATGTAATCAGCCTACATTGCCCGCAAACACCTGATACGATAAACATAATAAATAAAGACACTTTGGCGTTAATGAAAAGCTCTGCGCTTTTAATTAACACAGCTCGTGGTGCTCTTGTTAATAGTAATGATTTATTACAGGCATTAAAAAACAAACAAATAGCTCACGCTGTACTTGATGTTTTAGAGCAAGAGCCCCCTCTACCTAGTCATCCGTTAATTAATGCACTAACAAATCGTGATATAAATAATTTATCTTTAACTGCCCATATAGCTTGGGCAAGCATTGAATCACAGCAAAGGTTAATTGAATTGGTTGCAAATAATATTCAAAATTTTACTCAGTAAAGCTAGGAAATAGTATTCAAGTCAATTGACTATGATTAATGAAAGGTTTATATAATAAGTGTATGTTTGAAGGAGACACACGATCAAATTGATACCCCTAGTAAAGCTGCTAACTATTTGTGTAATTATTTTCTCAGCATATTCTGAATCGGCCTCCCCTCAAGCTAATATTTCCATGCTAACAATGGATCAATTACCTTATGGCTATAAAGATACTGAAGGGAAGAATACCGGGGTATTATTTGAAGTTATGAATGCCATTATGCATACCAGTGGCATTGGTAAAAAACATACGCTTATTCCATCTAAACGTTTAGGCTATAAGTTGATCTCTGGTAGCCCTGTGTGTGTAATCGTAGCAAATACACCTGACGTTACCATTAAATCCTTAGTCGCACCTATTGGTTATTCTTTAAAAATGGGGATATTACCAAGAATTGAAAGTGGTATAACTGACTATAAAAGCCTAACGGGGAAAACAGTCGCTGTTCCTTTAGGTGTACAATTCGACACTTTATTTCATAATGATAAGAGTATAAACAAAGTTTCTCCACCTCAGTATATCAATGCTATTAAAATGCTAAAGGTAGGTAGAGTAGATGCTGTAGCAGGCGCATTAATAAACCTTAAATCAATAGCAATCGAAATTGGCATGCAAGATAAAGACTTAGCACTGCCTATTATATTAACGCAAAATGAAATGTATATAATCTGCTCCAAAGAAGTATTAATACCGGCTCGTCAAAAACTTAAGGAAGCGGTTCTACACTTAAAAGCAACCGGAAAAATTAACAATATTCTTCATCGCTACTTTTCAGATAAATAAATTTAGCACTACTCTCGCTTTAGTTTTCCGTAATAATCAGCCCATAGCTTAATCAATCGAGAATTAACGCGTAATCCCATTAATAAATATATAATTTATATTTATTAAGCCACGTATTTTTGGAAAGTATTTAGTCGCCGTAGTGGATATCAATTTAATGACTAGTAGTATAGAGAACATTACTTACAAAATTAAATAATACTATTCAACTCAATTGACTATGCTTAACGAAAGGTTTATAAAATAAACAGGCTTTTGAAGAGACAATCGATTAAATTGATATCCTTATTAAAATTACTCACTGTTTCTGTAATTATTTTCTCGGCTTGTTCCGAGTCGGCCCCCCTTCAAACGAATATTCCTATGATCACAATGGATCAATCCCCCTATGGCTATAAAGATAAAGAAGGAAAAAATACCGGAATATTATACGAAATAATGAATGCGATTATGCAAGCTAGTGACATAGGTGAAAAAAACAGACTTATTCCTTCTAAACGATTATTAATAACCATGTTATCGGGTAACCCCGTTTGCACACTTATAGCAAATACTCCTGGTATAGATACTGAGTTAGACTTTATTGCTCCTATTGGTTACGCATTAAAAGCAGGAATTTTACCAAGAATGGATAGCGGTATTACCGACTACAAAAGTTTGCAAGGAAAAACGGTCGCTGTTCCTTTAGGGGTTCAGTTCGACGAAGTATTCCACAACGATACGAGTATTATTAAAGTATCTCCGCCTAAGTATATTAATGCTATGCATATGTTAAAAGCCGGCAGGGTTGATGCCGTAGCTGGGGCAATAGCCAATCTGAAGGTAATGGCAAAAAATATCGGCATGGCTAACAAAGATTTAGCTTCACCCATTGTATTATTAAAAGGTGAAGTGCAATTAGTTTGCTCAAAGGAAGTATCAATGACGACTCGCCAAAAACTAAAAAAAACAGTTAATCAATTAAAGGCGTCAGGTGAAATTCAATCGATTCTTCATCGCTACTTTCAAAGTGAATAACTTAAAACCAGTGTACCGAAGCGAACGATACACTGCCTCTTTCATTAATATTACTTATTAGCTATCTTTTTTATTCCTGTAATCGATGTAACATTTTCGACTTCATTTAGGTTATCACTAGCAGTAAGGTTCATTTCCTGAGCTTTCCGACGTTTTTTATAGGTACGCTGCATCACCATTTGATACAAAGTTGGAATAACAAATAACGTTAACACTGACGAAAATATTAATCCCCAAACAATTGATGTAGCGACCGGAGACCAAATAAGTGAATGACCACCTAAACCAGACGCCAATGAAAACAAACCGGCAACAGTGGTTAACGTTGTAATTAAAATAGGTAAAACTCGACGGCGACCAGCATAAAATATTGCATGAATTAAGCTCATGCCTTTTGCCAAGTTATTATTCGCGGTTGAGATCAACATAATAGAAGAGTTCACCGCAATCCCCGCCAAAGCAACAATGCCATACATAGTGAATAAACTCAGTGGGTCACCTGAAACAAGCAAACCTAATACTACCCCCACAAAAGCCATAGGTACTGTCATCAAGATCATTAATGGTTGAAAATAACTCTGAAATTGGGTGCTCAAAATAAGATACATTAAACCAAGTCCAAATAAGAATAAAACACCAATAGCATCAAGGCTTTCTTGAATATCATCTAATTCGCCAGAAAAATCTAAACTGACGTTAGGAAAGTCTGCAGCAATCGTTGGCCAGTATTCTTGAATAAGTTTATTGGCTGCAACTGTGTCTATGCGAAGCTTATCAATATCGGCTTCCAGAGCGATTGTTCTTTTAAAATTATAATGCCTAAGGTTATTTTTCACTTGTATGGTATTGATGTTAACTAAATCACGAAGTAAGACAGTTTCCCCGCTTCGTGTTGGCATTGAAATTTGCAATAGAGCTTCGATATCATCAAATTGATTAGTGACTGCTGCGCTCGACTTTACTCGTATCGCCACTCTGTCGCCCTTATGTTGAACATAACTGGCAATTTCACCATCAACCAACATTTTAATGGTACGTTGTACATCCGAGGGTTGAATACCTAATCGATTAATCGCATCACTGTTTAAAGTTAAATTCAAACCAAAGCGACCTTGGCTATCATCATCGCTTATATCACGAAAACGATCGTCTGCATGTAAGAAGCTGCTTAACTTATCTGTTGCTCGACGAAGTTCTGCATAATCGTCACCTCGCACTTTTACATTAATGGGTTTACTCACAGGCGGACCACCTGAAAGTTTCAAAAATGAAATGTTACTGGCGCCAATAATGTTATTTTCAACGGCAATGCGTGTTTCTTCAATTAACTGCTCAACGGTACGCATATCACCCGCTCTGGGTTTAAGGCTCACCATAACTTGCCCTAAATGGTCACCAAATTTTGGTGCTAATTCTGTAAACATTTGTCCCGCATAACTAACAACTGAACGGCTATCGTCCTCATTGAGTACTTCATTAGCCACTTGTTCAATTTGTATGACCTTTTTCATGGTTTCATTAATTGAACTTGTCGTTGGCATTTCAACGTTAATGTAAAATAATCGTATCGTATCAGCTGCAAAAAAGTCAGTACGGATCAAACCTTGTTGCACCACAGTAACGGCTGAAAATAGCAGAAAAAATAAGGCCAACAATGTCTTTTTAGGGTGGCGCATCACTTTTATCAACTTGAAACCATAATTAACTTTCAGTCGTCGAATAGCTTTTTGACGCTTAATATCAAATTTACTCGGTTGGTCAAAGTTTATTTTAGCGGCGGTTATATGCCCAGGTAGCATCCAATAGGCTTCAATTAAACTGATAGCTAATGCTACAGTTACCACCAAAGGAATAACCATCATAAACTTCCCCAAAATACCCGGTAATAACATTAAGGGTAAAAATGCGGCCATGGTAGTTAATACCGATGCCGTTACTGGACGAATAACTTCGCTAAGCCCTGCCCATGCGGCATCTACGCCTCGCATGCCTTGGCGTAATTTAGCGTAAATAGAATCTACCACCACCACAGCATCGTCAACAAGCATACCAAGTGCAATTACAATAGCTAATAACACCGAAGTATTAAGTGTTTGTCCGAGCATTTGCAAAACAATAAAAGTACCGGCGAGAGTAAACGGAATACCTATAGTAACCAATAAACTAATACGGCCACCTAGAAACAGCCAAGTAACAAACATCACCAAAACCAAACCAAGTATCGCATTCGTTTGCATGGTATTAAGTGCACTGCGTGTATTTAAGGTTTGGTCATCAACAAGCGTAAACTTTACACCAAGCTGTTCTTCGGTTTTATTTTTGTTCAAGACGAACTGATTAATTCGTTCAACCAGCTCAAGTGTATTACTATTCTCTTGCTTCATAATAACAAATAACACCGCGGGCTGGCCTTGAAAGCTCACTAATCGATCGGCTTTTTCACGAGCACGTACTACTTTGGCGATATCTTTTAAACGTAGTTCAGTACCATCATATTGTTCTTTTTCAATTAAAATGGGGAGTTGAGCTAATACCTCAGGATCCGTAGTAGTGCCTTGAATTCTTATCAACCATTGGTCATTAGCAATACGCGCACTACCCGCAGATGTATCAACAAAAAAGCCACGAATACTGTTGGCAATATCAACGGGGCTGATACCTAAATTTTGAATTTTTTCAATATCAAACTGTACTTGTAATTCAGGCTCTCGTTGACCCGTTGATTGCACGCGGTCAACTCCTGGAATACGGGCTAAGTCTTTTTCTAATGTTCTCGCTTGTCGACGTAAGTTCTCATCATCGGCAGGACCTGAAACCACAACTGATGCCGTTGGAAAAGCATTAGCAGAAGTTAATTCAACAATATACGGACTTTCAACCTGTGCCGGTAATTGGTCTTCAATATTACTAATTTCACGACGCAAATCGGCCATTCGTTTGGTAAATTTTTTCTCATCCATGTCGTTAAATCTTACCGTTATACTCGATAACCCCTCTCGACTTGAACTAGAAACAAACTTTATATCCTGTATACGCTCTAACGACTCTTCAATGACATCAGTGATTTTTTGTTCGACATCACGCGCTGAAGAACCCGGTAAAAAAGTGGTAACTTGCACCCAGTTAAAATTGATTGACGGGTCTTGTTCTCGCGGTAATTGTTGATAAACAATAACCCCCATCACTAAAATAAGTATGAAGGCTAAATTAGTTAAAACATGGTTTTGAATCAGATTACGTAACCACATATTCAAAACCTCCTATTGGTTATTACTTAAAGTATTAGTGACTATACTTTGCTTCATCAATGATACTTTTTCACCGTCAAGCAAACCAAGTCGACCTTCAATGATAAGTAATTGGTTTTTGTCTAAAGTATAGGGAATAGGTCGCCCTTCTTCTGCTGAATCTACTGTAATAAATTGAGCTCGTTGATCATTAAGAACAAAGAAGCCATTCTTACCTTGTCGAGTTTGTAATAAATGTGCAGGTAAATGTGCTTGGGCACTAAGCCAGCGTAATCGCCCTGAGCTCCCTGCAACTGCACTTTGTTCTACGAAATTAAACCGTGCTTCTCGACTACGGGTATTTTTTTCTACTAATGGGATCAGTGTGCGTAAAGCGAGGGGATAGTTTTGTTTATCGACAGATAATACATAACTACTAGCGGCCAGAAAACTGATTTGATCATTTAGAGATATTTTCCCTGAAACTTGTAAATCATTAAGCTGCAATAACTCTACCACTGACTGACCCGTTACTAGCATTTCACCTTCAGCCGCATACCGCTTAGTAACAATACCTGAAAAAGGTGCATGAATTTGACAACGATTGACATTTTTTTCAGCCAATGAAAATCTAGACTCTTGTGCTAACGTTTGTGCTTGTATTTCTGTAATTCTTGTTTGTCGACGGTCAAGTTCCACTTCGCCAATGTTATTTTGTTTGGCTAATTGATTACCTCTGTTAAGCTCTCGTTGGGCAAAGGATAATTGACTCGATAATACTTTTGTTTGTGACTGTTCCATAGAAAAAAGTAACTGTGTATTATAACAATCAAGTTGCGCTAATAACTCTCCTTTTTGCACTTCATCACCGACATTCACTACCAAGGTTTTTAACAACGCGCTAATTTCAGCAGGTACTTTACTTTTATTTAATGCCACAACTTGCGCTGATGCATTACGTTCAGGAAAAAGAATTAATGATTCGGCTTTTTGAATCGAAACAAGCTTCTCTGCATACACAGAAGTGCTTAGCAGTGAAACGGTTAGTAGCGAAGTAGAAAATAATATTGAAGATAGAATTGCAGCAGTGGTTCTCACGTTTAATTTCCCTATTAAAGATAAAGTTATGTTTTAAAACTAGTTATAGTTTATAAAAGATAACTCATCATATCATTGACCGACCGGTTGGTCACCAAGATTCTAAAAGTAATCTAAAAGTAAACATAGAGATCTGCTCTAAATAACTCACTTGCCGCGTTATTCACTCTCTAAGTAATGAATAAGCAGTATACTAAAGTCGTCCCACAGACTCTTGTAGAGCTGTTTATCATTAAAAACTTTAAGATGAAAATTAAAACCAATACAAAAGATATCGATCATCCGAATAGTTCTTTCAATTTTCTCTTTAGTGATATTTTCCCCATAAAAGCTTTCAATAGCAGGTACTAATTGCCCACAGGCTCCCTCAAGTAATTGCTGACAGAGCAGATGATATTTTTCTTCATTAATACCCTTAGGTAAAAAACCATAAAAAACATTCATCATGACCTTATCTTCTACCAGAATGTTAATTTGATAATCCCCCAGTGCCACTAGATAATTAGCCATAGTGTCGAATTGTTCTATAGGAGTATTTTGCATAAATTCATCAATAATTTTCTGCATCATTGCACACACTACGTCATCCAAACTCTTAAAGTGATGGTATAAGGTTCCTTTTGCGATGCCTGCAATGTTAACAAGCTTATTACTGGTTAAGCCTGCAAAGCTCTCTTCACCCACAATAATAAATGCTGCTGAAATTATTTTATTTCGCGTGGCTTGAGCCGTTTCTTTTCGTGTTAATACCATGAAAACTACAATTTAATGAGATAAGTCGCTTAATTCTAGTTTTAGCAGACCGGTCGGTCAATGAAAGAAAAAAAATAAATTAAATAATATTTATTTAACCCTTTTTCACCACTCACTCGTTTAACTCTATACAAGCTTACAAAAAACTCATTAAGCGAGATAAAGATGAAAACAATACTTTCTATATCATTAATCACAACCGCATTATTTATGGCCGGCTGTGTTCAAGAATCTTCTGAAAAAAAGGGTCAAGCAGCTAATAAAACAAAAACAGAAGTTTTTCATGAAATTGAGCTAGCGGAGCCTGCGACTGAGCAAGTACTCGTGCAAAAAAGATTAAGTAAAGATCAAGAAAATTCGCGAGCAGCTAGTGGAGTACGTTACAAAACGATGGCATATCATCAAGCTAAAAGTCCTACAAAAATGTTTACCATGCCACCCGCGAATTACATAGAAAAAACGAACAATGAAAAATACGATCATAGAAAAAATAATGGTGTATTAATCGTAAATGAACAACCAGTATCAACATTTTCAGTTGATGTTGATACCGCGTCTTACACCAATGTAAGACGGATACTTAACCAAGGCGCATTACCACAACATGACGCTGTACGGGTTGAAGAATTAATTAATTACTTTTCTTATGGTTACCCTACCCCTATCGAACAGCCTTTTTCTGTATACAGCGAAATAGGACCGAGTCCTTATAACGCTGACAAACATTTACTGCATATCGGTGTGAAAGGTAAATCAATGTCGGCAGACAGTCGGCCTGCGGCTAATTTAGTTTTTCTTATTGATGTTTCAGGCTCTATGAATCACCCCAACAAAATTGGCTTGTTAAAAAATGCCTTAAAAATGCTGACCAATCAGCTTAGCCAACAAGATAGCGTCGCTATCGTCGTTTATACAGGCGCAGCGGGTACAGTTTTAAAGCCAACGAAAGGTGATAACAAACAGGCAATTATTGATGCGTTAGCACAGCTTTCAGCGGGTGGTTCCACCAACGGCGGCGAAGGTATTGAAGCCGCTTATAGATTAGCTCAGCAATCATTTATCAAAGATGGTATTAACCGCATTATGTTGGCAACCGATGGCGACTTTAATGTGGGTACAATCAATAACCAAGCGTTAAAAAATTTGGTTGAAAGCAAACGAAGCCTAGGTATTGATTTAAGTATTCTTGGTTTTGGTCGTGGAAATTATAATGACGAATTAATGCAACAACTTGCTCAAAATGGTAACGGTAATGCCTATTATATTGATAATTTAAATGAAGCCAGAAAAATATTAGTAGAAGAGTTGTCATCAACTTTGGTCACCATTGCCAAAGACGTTAAAATTCAAGTTGAATTTAACCCGCAATTAGTCAGTGAGTATCGACTGATTGGTTATGAGACACGTGCGTTAAATAGAAAAGACTTTAATAACGACAAAGTGGATGCAGGAGACATTGGCGCAGGCCATACAGTTACCGCTATTTACGAAGTCAGTTTAACCAGTAGCTCGAATAAGGCAAACGATCCATTACGTTACCAGCGAAATAACAATAAGCCAGTAGCAGATAACAGCAGTGAATTAGCCTTTTTACGTTTACGTTACAAAACACCAACAGCGCAAGAAAGCCAACTTATTGAAATAGCAATTAACAAAAATAAAATCATTAAAA
>Ga0209396_1003611_pt1 | contig 15486 bp, 10 predicted proteins | sample GOMGulsemesocosm_6_FD_184638 | JGI IMG/M metagenome (GOLD analysis project Ga0209396, IMG submission 184638) | Methane-oxidizing microbial communities from mesocosms in the Gulf of Mexico - GOM8C Gulf of Mexico (SPAdes) (version 2) | ecosystem: Environmental > Aquatic > Marine > Cold seeps...
TTGCTTAGCGATAATATCTCTTTCTGCTATGGTAATATGTTGATAAGCCATTCTTTTGTTTCCTGGTCTTAGTTTTTTGGTCGAAATAAAGATATCACAGGAGCAATTGAATGGTCTCTAACAGAGGTGTGCAAGTGGTGCGCTTCGATGTGAATTTAGGTCGCCACTTTCTTTTTTATTGTAAAAGAATCAGCCAATTTAAGTAGGGCATTTGTGTTTTCTTAAAGTGGTTTTAGAGTGTTTCGCCAAGCCCTACGTAACTTCCGCTAATAGAGTCTTCGGCCAAAAGCTAAAAACAAATTGCCCTCGCGAATTAGCTTTTCATTGTTTGGTGTTGTGGCTCAAAATCTAGCCGTTGTGTTTTCAAAGTGGCGAATGGTATATTAATTTTTAGTGTTTGTTTAAAGTTTTGTATTTACAAATAAACTTCATCTAACTAGCCAACTATTACTTGCCGCTTATTATGGGCATTAGATGATCAGAAAATCAATCAACAATGGAGTCATAAATATGAAGGGTAAAATCCTTGAGTTTAATGAAGAAAGTCGTTCTGGTGTCATTTCTGGGGATGATGGAAATAGATATAATTTTGATATAAAAGAATGGAAAGGAACTGTGCTACCTAAAGCAGGAAATAAAATTGATTTTTCTACTAACGCTGACAATGCAGAGGCTATTTATTCTGAATCATTTGTTTCAGGTGGAGCTTCTAAAAAAATAGCAGCAGCTTTGTTTGCGTTTTTCCTTGGTGTTTTTGGTGCTCATAAGTTTTATTTGGGCTACACCAAACAAGGTGTAATTATGCTATTAGTATTTTTGTTTGGTTTCATCTTACTTGGATTCCCATCACTCGTTATCGGAATAATTTCATTTGTAGAGTTTATTCTTTATTTAGTTAAATCTGATGAGGAATTTGAACAAACTTATGTGGTAGGTCAAAAACCTTGGTTCTAAATCATCTAACAAGTTAATCAAACGGAAATATAACTGTTGTCTGCGCTCGTGCCTCGCACATTGTAGCCAACAATTATTTTCCATTTATTAGGCGATAGGTGTAATCGCCACTTTCTTTTTTGTTGTTTAAAGTCTTTGCCAATTTAAATAGGGCGTTTGTGTTTATTTTAAGTGCTTTTGTTGGGTTTCGCCAATTTCTATGTCACTCTCGCCAATATAGTCTTCGGGCATTACCTAAAAACAAATGTCCTTGCGAATTGGCTTTTCATTGTTTGGTGTTGTGGCTCAAAATCTAGCAGTTGTGTTTATAAAGTGGCGAATGTTATATTAACTTTTAGTGTTTGTTTTAAGGTTTTGTATTTACTGTAATACTTCACCTAACAAGCAAATCAAGAGGTACTTTTAACAGTTGGCTAGTTTCACTTCGTTCACTATTTTAGCCAACTATTAAAAGCCCCTTATTTGGGCGTTATGCGGAATGAAGTATGAGTCACCCTCGAGAATTATTAGATCAAATTGAAGAGTCGTTTGATTTAAATAAATTTGAAGATGAAATTTGTATATTTATGCTTCGTTGCTTAACCGAGTTTAAAAACAAATTGCCCAACTCTATTAAACCAGAGCTCGAAATAGCTACAAAGTATCGTACAGGGAAAGCTACTGTAACTGAATTAGAGGCTTCAAGATCACGTGTTTGGTCTTTCATTTTTACGAATGGAGAACAAATAGGCCATAAAAAAGTAAGTTTACTTCGAGCTCTTATTTTTACTTTGTACCCAACTATTGAGTCTGATAGTGATTCTTTTGAATGGATTGATTGGTTTATTGAATTTTCTAACGCTGCAACATCAATGGAAAACTTTCAATGTGAATTAATAAAAGAAATCTTTGCAGAGCAATTAAACTCCGCATAACAAGTCACTAAAGCAGGACAAATAACAGTTGGCTTTATTCGCTTCGCTCTCTATTATAGCCAACTATTAAAAGCCCCTTATTAGGGCGTTAGCCGTTCATCCACAAGGACTGTCACATAATGAAGATTTATTCGATAATTTTAATTTTTTTACTTTCGGGCTGCTCTATAAATATCACCCCTGATACATTTATTTATCAAGACAAAAAAGTAGAAACTCATTTAGATTTAAAGCATATAAAATCAAAAATGACTCATGACCATGCATCATTCGATTTGTCTGAGCTATCAATGGAAACAAAGGCAGGTGTGGTTCTTAAAGGTATAAAACTCTCGCATAAAGATGCTCTTATAAATATCATATTTTTTGGTGGTAGTGGCATGAAAATCAGCAGTTCATTTGGTGTCTTGGACCGATTCTCTAAATTGCCAGCAAATGTTATTTGGTTTGATTATCGTGGAGCTGGAGTTAGTGAAAAAAAAGGTGTGCTAAAAGTTAAAGATTTACAAACTGATGCTTTAAATGTGTTTGATTATTCTAAGATTAACTTACCTGAAAATATCCCTACTTTAATTCATGGAATATCAATGGGCTCTGTACTCGCAAGTTACGTTGCTACTGAGCGAAATATTGATGCACTAATCCTTGATAGCGCTGTTAGTTCTATACCGAAATTAGTAGAAAATTTAACACCTGATTGGTCAAAGTTATTTTCAACAGTAACAGTCTCACCTGAATTAGCAATCGTAGACAATACTCAAATTATTAAGAATTATAGCAGCCCTTTGTTGGTACTCGTTGCTAAAGATGATTCAATTACACCGGTAAAATTTTCGAAAGAATTATTTGATGCATCAGGTAGCTCCGTAAAAACTTTAGCAGTAATATTAAATTCTGAACATGGAAAGCCAATGAAAAAAGAACAAACTATTAAGGCTTATAAAAAATTTATCACAAAATTACATCGCTGCAAAAACGGCTAACAAGTCATTAAAGCAGGACAAAAAACAGTTGGATTTTGCTCCTGCGTCGCTTATTTTAACCAACTATTTTATTGCCTCTTAATGAGGCGTTATAAATCTCAAGGAGTTTCGGAGTATGGATTCTAGTTATAGTGGAATTATTGGTGGCATTATTGCTGTAATTCTTTGCACAATTGTTTCTTCAAAAATCAGTCATAAATCAACAGATGGTCAATTGAAGTTTGGAATTATAATTTCTGGGTTATTTTGGTGTTGTTTGGCAATATCATTAGTCTGTCTTTATGTTTTGCTATTTACAGAGTATAACCATGAACGAGATTTTTACCCTTTAATAGGACTAATCGTTGGTTTTGGTATAGGTGCAATATATTCTTTTGGGGAAGCTTTTAAAGTTCATGGTCGTTTTGATGAAACTTCTATTCAATTTCAAACGCCTTGGACGGGTTCTAAAGACGAGATGTGGGTTAATTTAAAGCAGGTTAAGTTTAACGGTACCGCTAATTGGTATACCTTAACTTTTGAAAGTGGTTCAAAAATTAGACTTTCAGCGTTGTTAGGCGGTCATGGCTTAGTTATCGACCACGTTAAGTCATTAGGTCACGATTTATAACAAGCCATTCAAGCAGGACTTTTAACAGTTGGTTAGGTTCCGCTTCGCTTCACATTTTAGCCAACTATTAAAAGCCCCTTATTAGGGCGTTATGTGTTTAGGTGAGTCTTGAGTACTTCTATTAAAATAAATTTTAAATTATCCCAAGGTGAGCTTGGGCCTTCCCTGTTAATTCTGAAAGCCTCTGGTGTCATGTCGAGGATGGATATTATAAAATAGGAAATATTCCGATGTTTGTATCAAACTTAGCTTATAACGACCTAGTTGATATTAAAGCCGTAGATGATGATCAATATCAGGTTTGTGAGATGATAGAATCATCAGGAAATAGTACTATTTGGATGCAAGTTAATATCGATAGCTCGCCAATAATTAAAGAATTAAAATCATTAGGTTGCCAAGTAGAAGGCGGAGCGTTTAAAGAGCTTTTTGCGATTAATATACCAGAAAACACCAAGTGGGAGCCTATAGGCCGCTATTTAGACTCTTTAGATAAAAGTGACAAAATAGTTACTCTATACGCGTCGTTCAACCATGAAGGTTATTAATTCGTATCAAATAGAAGCATTTTGAGGGGACCTTCAATTTGTTCTTTACCTTTAATGCGATAAAAAGAAAAAGCCAGTAGCTAGCTACTGGCAATAAATAATAATATTAAAAAGGATTGAGGTCATCTGAACGTTTTATTAATGTTCTAATGCTGGGGTATCCACATTTATCGGCGTTACAAGCTCGTATTGCAACCTTACTGGTTGAGCCTACGTTAAAGAAAGTATGATTGCCCGTTAATGTTTTTATCGGGTTACTGCCAAACATCGTGTTGTATTGTGATGTCATATACACTTCATAGTGAGTCGCACCTGATACTGAAGGCCATTCTAAAATATAATTTCCACTACGTATCCATTCAGCTTGAATAAAGCCAAGTTCAGTAAGTGCCGCAGATTTATGAGAACGACTTGGGATACTAGTACCAGTTTGGTGATGATTATTTAACTCATCATTTAAACTACTTCTCCAATGCGAAAAACTAGTGTGCGCATAATTAGTTGAACTTACATATGTTTTATCAAACGGGCTGTGGTTATAACGAAGTGAACTACTACTAATATCGTCATTATAATCAAAACCTTTTAAGTCTAATGCACTAACAGTGGGAATAAAGCTATGATCCATGCTTGCAGTATTATCTGTATAAATATCAACATCAAATAAATTATGATCATTCGCTTTTAGTTCTACTTTAAAGTCATAAAATGACGACGACTTTGAACCCGCAGCATTATCTAGAAGAGAATACCCTACAGGGTTACATGGATATCGACACACTTTCGGACTATTTGATTTGAGCGATTTTCTATACTGACGAATTTGAAGGATTTCATACTTATAATCAAGTGCTAATTGCCCATGGTATAAGCCTTGGGTACGGTTAGTACTACTACCGTTAGCAAAAGCAACACGACGCAATTTATTTGGGTACCCCTTACTTTCTAAAGCACGGTAAAACGATGAAGTATTATCGCCCCACATGATCATTTGCTTGCCAGCAGGTGAATAAATAATGTCTCGGTCTACATTTTTAAAAGCATACTTTTTTACTTTGCTTTGCATGTGATCTAAATTTGTTTTTATATCATATGGTACATTCGCGCCGCGATGCGGTGCATCATATGAAATGTACAAAGATGTTTCGTGGTTAATACCTCGGTCTTCCATATCTTTAAGTGCCCATCTTGACACTAAGCCCCCCATACTAAAGCCAATAACGGCATTGGGATGATTGCCAACTTTTTGTGAGTTTACTTGATTAATGGCAGAAATTAGCTCATTTGCATTACTTTCAATGGCGGCACCACCATTATTAAAGTTAATAAAAACAAAATCTTTACCTGCATTTTTTAAGTCATTTAAAAAACCAGACCCCAGTCTTTCTTGATAATCACTAAATGAAAATTTATTATCTGGGTCATAACCTTCGACAAATATAACCGGTTTATCAAAACTACCATTAACAATTTTTGTAATGGTTGCAGCTTGCGTTGAGCATGAAATCATAGCCATGATAAGAGCAGCATGCTTGAGCCTTTTTTTCAGTATCATTGTTGTACCTTTTATTATTGTGTGGATTAAAATCCACTCCATAATAAGGCTGATTTTACGTGTGCGCAACACTTGTGTCACATTTTGTTAACAAGTGGTGTGGGTAGCATTAATCATGCTTATTTATTAAAAAATAAAAAAAATAGAAGACACCCACTAAATGTTTCCTGATTCAAGATTAAAAGCTTTAGATATAGGTCAAATATATGATTTATCTAAAGAGGTCGTCGACAGGTTATTTTCACCATTTTAATAATAAGGAATAAAAAGGATCGGTGATACTTGAGAGTTATTCTCATTCGGCCTCTCGCTATATTTTGAATCCAAAGCCCCCTAGTAATTGATAGTCCAACTATTGGGGGTCACTTCACGAGGGACATTATTTTTGGATGCTTTCGAAGCCAAAGGGGATTGTATATAGCACTAGTGGATCTTTTAATTTGAAACAAGCGATGATGACGCTGAACTGATGCATTGAAACCCGCGGTCGAAGGTATGAATAAAAAATGGCATATGCGGAGAGAGTTTTGTCGCCGAGTTACACCAGAAAATGGCGGGATGTTCCTAAGATCGAGTGTTGAGTTTTACAATTATATCCTTTAAGAAAATATTATGACTTTTTTTAATGTAGTACGCTTGTATTGGTTTGTGTTTATCTTTTTTGTTATCAATTGTTTAACAGGTTGGTTTGAATCTCTCGCTCACTGCCATATATAAAAAATCCTGCTACTAAAATCGCGAATTTTTTGCTTTCTCGACAATATAAAATCATTCTGTTTGTTTAGACCGTACTATTTAGTATTAAAGCTTATACTCGCAGAATAATTTTGATATGAATTCATTTAAAAATAATAGATTTTAGTTTTATTTCATGAGCCTACTTAGATTTTTCATATGCATTTGTTTTAATGAGAATTAATGTTAATGTAATCTTAAGGAAGTAGTAATAATGGACTAAACATGTCAGAAGTAGAACTAAAACAAAAATCAAATACTTCATTCGTAGATTCAATCAAAGACCTTTGTAAAGTTGGACTATATCTAGATGCTTTAACTAAAGCTGAAAACCAGTGGGGCCCTATAAAATCATGGGAGTCTCGAGAGCAGATTTACATCGCCATCCGTCTTTATATCAATTTGGGCGGTGATAGAGTATCTGATGCTATATTACTTAAATTTTGGAGACGGGATAAAACTTGTCCAAATTTACTCAATAAAATTCTTTATTACAAGTTGAATAATTTAGGGCCTATCCTGGCAAATGATTTTGTTAAGGAGAACGAACATCACATCCTTAAAGACAAGTCGTTTGAAACTGAGTTATTAGGTTTTAAGTCTATCATTCAGAAGATATTCAAAAACTACTCGCAAGCTGATTATCTATTAGATAAAGCTATCTCTGTTGATCCTGCTGATAACTGGTTAACTTCGTTAAAGATCCAATTGTTGCATGAACAAGATGAAAGCATAGAAGCTAAACTACAAGCCAAAAAGCATTTTGATGCGTATCCATCTCCACACAATATGAGAGTCCTATCAACAATTCTTAGGAAAACAGATGGGGCAGATAGGTCAATAGCCCTATATAAAAAACATGTTGAGCAATACCAGTCGGCAAGTGTTTGGTTTGAATATGCTTCATTGCTTGCAGGAATTCATGACTGGATAGAATGTGAAAAAGCAATATCCAAGTTTGAGCAAGTTAGAATTATTGAAGACAAACAAGATAATAAGACTCTGACAGTATGGAAAGCACAGATAGCTATTCATAAACAAGAAATAGAACAAGCCTTAAAATTACTATCTACTCAAAATTCAGGTTATTGGAATATCGTTTGTGAGAACCTTAAACAATCGGAAGGTAAATTAGACCGGAAAATCTTAGATGTACCCTTCTTAAAACAAGAACATATGACCTGTGCCCCTACAACTATCGCAGCTTTATGTAAGTTTTGGGGAGATGAATATGATTCTCATGGAATAGCTGACAAAATTTGTTTTGATGGAACCCCTGATACCAAAGAACGACAATGGTTAAGAGACCACAATTACGCTTTCAAAGAGTTTGAGTTAGAAGCCGAGCTAGCATATGCTTTAATCGGTAATGATATTCCATTTGCTTTAGTTACAACCGCTGGGTTCTCCTCTCATATACAAGCTGTAATTGGTTATAACCGCCAAATTGGAACCATTTACATTATGGATCCATCAAATGCTGTAATGCAGGAAATGTTGACCAAAGAAACAATAGAGTATGAAGCCTATAGCGGAGCAAGGTGCATCGCTTTCGTACCAGATAATAAATCCGAATTATTAACGAAATTTAACTTTCCTGCTTCTGAGTTATTCCCTATTTGGGATGAGTTTAGTTGTGCTGAAGAAAAGAGTGACTACGCTTCTGCAAAAAACGCCCTCGATAAGCTTATTACTATAGATCCTAACCATAGAATTACGTTAAGAGTTAAGCGTAATTTTTCCATTTGGAATAATGATACAAATACAATCCTTGAATCTAATAATAGACTTTTAGAAAGGTTTCCAGATCAAACATTATTATTGAACTCTAAATATGTTTGTTATAGAGACTTGGCTAGAAGAGAAGAAGGGATAAGCTTACTCAATAAGTATTTAGTAAAAAATATAAACTTGGATCTGTTGGGAACATTGTTCGATGAAATATATGATACGAATGATCACAATGATATAAAAGCACGGGCTGTAGAGCAGATAAAAAGGTATGGTGGATATTCAGCATATTCTCATTGGTCTTTAGCTAATTTTTATTGGATTCATCAGTCATTTGAATTAGCTACAGAACACTATCTATATGCTTATTGTTTAGATGAAACTAGCAGTAGATATATAGAAAGTTACTTTAAGGCTTGTCGCCATACCGATAAAACTGAGGAAGCATTAGGTTTTCTTAAACTTAGATTTAATAAGTATAAGGTTAGATCTCACTTACCGGCTGTCTCCTTGCATCAAGCCTATGATTTATTGGGAAAAGAACATATAGGAATAGAATACCTCTTTAAAGCCCTCAAGTTTCACCAAAATGATGCTAATTTGTTAAGTTATTTGTCTAAACAACTCATCGACAATGGGATGATAGAAGAGTTTGAAAGTATTAAAGAGCAAGTTAAATCAAGGCTTGATTCTAGCGAGTTTGATGAGTTAGTCGCCCGAAAAAATGAAAAAATAGGGAACTTTGAAGCTGCGCTAGAATATTACCAAAACTCCTTTCGCCAAAAGCCTTTCATACAAAATTATGCCAATGGCTGTTTTAGGCTTTTACACAAAAGGGGAGATACCAAGCAAATAGATAATATCCTTGAAAATTTATATAAAGATCATGATGACAGCACGCAGATACTAGATTACATAGCAGATTGGCATAGTGATACCGTTTTTCGTGAAAAAGTACTCACAAGTTTTGTAAATGTTCGCCCTGATTATGGCGCTATTCGTCGGCAACTCGTAGACGTAAGAATTATGCTTGGTAATTTTGAACAAGCATTAGATTTGGCAATAGATACTTGCGATAAGATCGTTGGTGAGCATATTAATACCAGCTATTTGGCTAATTGTTATTTAAAAATTGGCAACTTTAATGAAGCGAGAAGTTTAGCAAAAACTGTGCTGTTAAAGAGTATTGATAGCGAAATAGCCTTTAATGTCTTAATGAATGCGAGCCAGACAAAAGAAGAAAAACAATCATCACTCAGGTTCATCTTTGTAGAAATACAAAAGCAGGTAATATTCGGTGATTCAGCTTGGCATTATTGGTTTGCAGCTAAATCAACTTTACCAGTAGCTGAACTCAAAGAGTTTATTGATTACCTACTCAATAATTACCAACACCTTTGGTACACATATAGCCTAGCCGCGAATTTCTATAAGCAATGTGATGACTTGGAAAAATCGTTGAGTCAACTTCAGTTAGGCATAAATAAATTTCCACTAAATCCAAGGTTGTACAATGATATAGGGCAATTGTATGAGCTTAAAGGCAACATTCCAGAAACTATTAAAGCTTATGAGCATGCATTGACGATTAATCCTGCTTGGGCAGATGTGACAAAGCGGTTATCTGACATTTTTGAGAAGCATGAGTCTTTTGATTTCGCAATAGAAGTAGTAAATAACGGGATAAAGCACAACCCCGATGATGGTGTTTTGCATGGCTATTTAGCTGACTTACTGATTAAGAAAGGTAGTAATACTGAAGCAGTTGAAGCCTTAAAAGCATCAGTCAAAAATAGTACTGATTACAGGTGGGCTTGGAACCAATTAGTTAATTTGTGCAACTCAACTGAACAACAACATACGCCGAACCAGCTAGCGACAGAATTGTCTAAGCAAGCACCGTATCACCCTCATGTTTGGCGAGATTTAGCTTATGTAACTGAAGAGCGTGAAAAGAAACTTTCATTATTTGATAAGTCATTAGAATGTGATCGTTATTACATACCTGTTTATCAAGATAAAGCGCAATATTTTGCAAGTAAAGGTGAATATAAAGAAGCACTCGCTTTTCTCGATAACACCCCGTGGAAAAAAGAGCTTCCAAATCAGCTCGCAATTCAAAAAATTGATTTACTTATTGATATAGGGCAAAAGAAACTAGCAATAGTTAGCCTCAAGTCTATTCTCTTTAACTTTCATGGTTATGCTCATTTATGGAGTAAATTATTCAGCTTATTGGAAGAGGAAGGAGATAAAGAGGCGTATCTAGATTGCTGTCATAAAAGTGTGGATCAAAATAAGCATGACCCAGATGTACTTTGTTATGCAGGTGAAAACTTATTTAAGCATGGTAACGAAAAAGATAAAGCTGTAGCTAAAAGTTATCTCAAAAAAGCATTTTCTCTGTCACCCAATGATCAATATATTGTTATGACATACATAGATTGTTTAGTTGAGGGGGCAGATTATGAGGAGGCACTAAAATCGATAGAAGCTTATGAAAAGTTTAAGAAGGTCTGTTATGGCGATGCTCGCAAGATAAACGTTCTATGTAAGTTAGAGCGTTTTGATGAAGCACTTGTGTATCATAAGCAGCTAATCTTAGACGAGGATGCGGATTATTGGTGCCTAGACTTTTCATTTAAAGCTCTTAATGAAAAATATAGCTTCGAAGAGCTCGAGAGTGAGTACAGCGAAAACATAAATTCACTAACTAGAGTACAAGCATACTTTCATACAGATATATGCTTAATTGCTATCAAAAACAAGAAATATAAACCTGTTCTTCAGCAAATAGATAAATATCAAGATGGGGAGCAATGGATAGGCGGTTTCTTAGCGCTACTGGAATATTGGAATGACAATGATATTATTCCTCCAGATGAGGTAATCGATAAGTATTTGAAGCGAATTGTCAAAGTTCCTACACTCATTGAGCAACTTGGTGGTGCGTATATTAATGCTGGTCATTACCATAGCATGATTAAGTTATTTGAAAATACAAATATACAAGATGAGCTTCCAGCTTTTGTTTTTTATCATTATCGATTAGCACTGCAGATGCTTGGTCGTTGGGATGATGCGAGTGAAATCATCATTAAAGGGCTGCAACAGCAACCTGACAACACTATTCATAATTTAAGGCTGTGGTACGCCTATGAGTTGATTAGAACGAATCAAGAACTAACTCAAGCTGATTTAGAGGTAATAGACTATTCCGAATTAATTGAGATGGAGCAATATGTCTATTCCACTTTATTAGTTCTATTAGAGTTAGGGAATAATTCGTTAGAAATTAAGTTAGATGAGTTATCACCGTTATTAAGGAAGTGTCAGCAAGATTACCAAAAAGCAGGAGGACAAGAACTTGCTCTACATGCTAGAAATACATTGAAGACTAAGCTTAAAAACTCAATTAAAGCAAAAGGCTTTTGGAGTTCATTAAAATTGGCTTGGTGGATAAGTAATCGCTTTTAATATGGCACTAAATTATCTTATATAGAGATATTAACTGAGCTCATTAAGTCATTCACTTGATTAAGCACTTTTTTTGATAGCAAGTTTATTGAATATAAATAGTGACTGTACTCGAGCTATTACCCTCGTTAAATAGAAAAGCCTGCTAATCGAAAGATTGGCGGCTTTTTACCTTATGAATCTTAAAAAAACATAGAGAAACTTAGAAAACACCACTTAAATTTTCTTTCTATTGATCTATGTTGAATGGCTTAATCTTTGAGGGATTTTATAGTTGCTAGTAAGTGGAGGAGCCCATTACTAATAGGGGGGACTCGCTCAGGAAGCTTTTAGTCGCTACCATCTTTTAAATATAAGGTTGCGGGGTTATCATTGGAATGATGGTGTATCTTTATTGGAGAAGCGCTCCGATATGGAGGAGTCTACAATATTAAGCGATATTAATTAATTTTTTCAATTGCGCTATAATTCTTATTGCAAATAGTTCTCATTTCTATATTATTCCGTTTTTTGTTAATACCATAGAAATATGTCTACTCATCAACTTATTCGTTTTACGCTCATTGCTCGGCTACTCCACTGGTTGTCTGCAATAGTCATTTTATGGTCTATAGGATCAGGTTTTTTTATTGTTTTAATCAGACCTACAAAAGCTGTTATAGATAATATATCTGAGCTAAATATTGCCATTACTCTGTTATTTATTCCTGTTTTTATTCTTCGCCTGCTCGTAGCCTACTTTAATGAGAAGCCCAGTACGCCAAGCCTGAACCTTCAGCAGCAGAATATAGCTAACAAAGTTCATATATTGATTTATGCCGTGGTGTGTACAGTGTTAATAAGTGGTGTGTTAATGATGGAACATGAAATGAAGGTGTTTAATTGGTTTGTGGTACCAGAAATACTCGATAAAGGGCCTATGACACACTCATTTTTTATCTTGCATAGAACCGCAAACATTTTATTGTCACTATTATTAATAATGCATATCGTTGCGGTAATAAAACATCAACTGAACGGAATTCCATTACTAAAAAAGATGATTTAAATTATAAATTAACTAAAAATAGAGCAGGGCACTCGTAGTTAAGTTATATCAAGGAATTTGTATTTGTATTCATGCTCAACTCTTTGTTTAGCTCGTCAGCATTCGACTTTGGAACTCTCTCGGTGGGAATACTTGCGCTTTGAGTAAATAATAGCTTTATGACTATCAATTAAACTCTTATCTTAAAGAACGAATTTTTGACTTATTTTGAAGAGCTAAATATTCGTACCCTTAGCACTAAAGGTGTTTTAATCACCATTTATTGCTAAGGGTGTTGGTTATTTAGCTTATTCTAAAGATATTAACTTTCTTCTTCAGGTAAACCTATGTGAGCGTAACCTCTTTTATAATCAATGGTGATTAAGAAGTGTTTAAGAACGTCATAACCAATTATTCCTTGAACTTTTCGGCCTCTAATTCTGGAACCAAAGCTTTTATATTGGCTCTCTAAGTAAGAGTTAATTCCTTCCGCGGGAATAGTTACTTGTACATCTTCTAGCTCAAATGGACCAAATGTTAATTCTGGGATTTTAAAGCTCTCTGTTGATACTACTGTATTCACTCCCATTGATAGACTTGAATTACGGTCGATGTTTTCAAGCCACCCCATTCTTTTAGCTACGGTGCGTTCAACTACCATACCACCAGAATTTCCAGTATCAAACAAAAGCCATAAGTGCTTATTATTAGGTAAACCAATTTTTACTATTGGCATACCTGTTCCTTTTTGACGTTGTATTTCGATATTTTTAAGTTTAGAAATATCAATAGAATTCTGGCTGATTAAACGCATTTTCTTATTAGGGTAATCGAGTTGAGTAACAAATTTATTAAAAAATCCACCGCCCAACAAAAGGCCATTTTTAGAATAGCCCAAACTGATCTCTACAATTTTATCAAGTTCAGTTTTTATACCAAAAAAGCCGATAGGGACATTATTATACGTAGCTTTTTTTTCAATACCAAATACGCCTTTAACTCTTATCTTGCTACCTTCATCAAAGCTTAAGTCATGTTTCATGATGAATGACTTATTAATTCCATTAAGCTGAGCACCAGTATCAAGAATTGCATAAGTATCAATACCTGCGATGGTAGCTGGTATTTTGATATGACCACTTTCGAGATTGAAATCAATCCAGTTAGTCACTCCGGCGGTACACTTAAACGTTAATAGTATAAAAGTGATTGTTAATAGTTTTTTCACAGTTAGTCCCTTACTGTCAGAATCCATTTAAATTTTTTATAGGCATGTTTATATACATTTATGCTTTATAAAGTTAATCGACGAACTTTAAAGTTCGCACTTAAATTACCTTAACCTTTAGCTTGTATTAAGGTCAACTAAACTGACGAATATGTCATAAAATTAATAGCTTAAATGTAAGCTGCTTAGTACCAGTATCTTAAAAACTTATTGTCTTAAAGACAAAAAACACCTACTTAAAACATTGAGAATATGCGTGCATTTTATCGTGCTTATTTAGCTGGAAATAGATGGCTGAATTAACAAAGTAGCAAGGGTTTTTTTGGTGGTTTAGTGATTGTGACGTTAGTTATTTTTTTGAGTCTATTTAAGATCTAAAAGAAATAAAACTAAAGGTGTTAGTTAATTGAAAAATCATTTATTTCAACTATAAGTAATAACTATTGCTTATTTAATTTTTATCATTACATTTTGTTAACATGTCTTGTGTTCATCGTTTAATATTAAATACCTTGAAAAACTTAGCTTTACAATATGTCTGTTTTCAATAGTTGCATTGAAATAACTAGGAAAACACTGCTGATTTACAAGTTATTAAATAATTCGATACTTAGGTGAGTTTAAGGAAAGCTTTACAGATTTTAAAATAGGGATATCTATGCTACAAAATATGCTGCGCCGATTTCGCATTTCAATACGACTTACTTTAGTAAGTCTATTCATTATTGCAACGAGTTTAACGGCTATTATTGCAATTGGTTTACATTATTATTTTAGCATGTCTTTTGCTAGTGAGTCTGCTCGCAATAGTTTTCAAATTACCGCGAAATACACTCGAGATTATCTATTAAGTATTGATGAAAGTGCGACACAAGTCACTAAAGTATTGGCGCAACACCCAACTTTGCTTAATGACCATTCTCCAACCTCTTCTACTGATCAAATTTTTGCTCAAATAATGGAAACTAACCCTATTTTTTATTCCATTTACATTGCTCAAAATGACGGTTTATTTACGCAACTCATCAACCTTGATGCCTCGCCATTAATACGAAAACAATTTTCAGCCTCTGTAAATGATCGTTGGCTGAAAGTAACATCGTCAACAAAATCAAAACGAAGAAGCGTGCAATATTTAGATAGTAACTTTTCAGTAAGGCATATTCAGGAGTCTGAAAATGAGTACGATCCTACTAAAAGGTTATGGTTCCAAAAAGCTAGTGTGGGTACAATTCATAAATCTGCTCCTTATCAATTTAATTCGCTACAAGACTCTGGTCTTACTTTTTCTACGACCTTAGCCGATAACAAAAACGTTTTAGGAATTGATATTGCGCTGTCTAGCTTGTCTTTACATTTGCAAAATCATCAATTGCCAAAAGGCAGTGAAATTTATCTTTATCAAGGCAATGGTGAGCTCATTGCAACGAGCAACAATAAAGAGTCACAACTCAAAATACCTGATGCTTTACCAATACCGTTAACGGCTAAGCAGAAGCAGGCTATTGCAGACAAACCAGTCGTTTCAATTTCGAATAGTAAAGATTGGATGCCCATAGATTTTGCTATTACAGGTCAACCACAGGGCTATGCTGTAGATGTGCTAAAGCTAGTATCTCAAATGACCGGTATAACCTTTGATTACGTTAATGGTTTTACTTGGTCAGAGTTAGTGAATAAGTTTGAAAGTGGCGAATTAGATGCTTTACAAGCGGTCTATAATA
>Ga0209396_1003616_pt1 | contig 15478 bp, 14 predicted proteins | sample GOMGulsemesocosm_6_FD_184638 | JGI IMG/M metagenome (GOLD analysis project Ga0209396, IMG submission 184638) | Methane-oxidizing microbial communities from mesocosms in the Gulf of Mexico - GOM8C Gulf of Mexico (SPAdes) (version 2) | ecosystem: Environmental > Aquatic > Marine > Cold seeps...
AGAAGCTAGGAAACCGCTTAATCAAGGTTTCAGCATGAAAATTAATATAAGCCGGTAAGTCACCCGTTATTTGTTCTACGCCCAAGGTTAAGTGGTTATTGGTGAGAATATTCGATGTAGCTTGATTAGGGTCGATATTTGGAAAACTATTGCTTTTTCCATCTCTAAATAATAATTCGTACGCGACAACTTGTTGTTTAATATTGAGGATTGGTTGTCTGGCAATATATGAATACAAAAAAGCACCTCTTTACATCGACTTAAATTATTACAAAAACGTTAACCTAAAGTTAATTTGTTGTTATGTATGAATAATTAATGTTATCTAAACTCAAAGTATAGAAGTTTATATTGAAATAGCGAAAGCAATTATTGTATCGTCATGTCTAGTAAGTTATGGTGCTTTAATAAGTGTTCGATTAAAGCAAATGTTCGTGTTATTATCGCGAGCTAAGTTTAGAAAAGGGTTTATTAAATGAGTAATACTATGCAATCAATGGCGCTAACTATTCCACGCAGCGGCAGCATTGAATCGTATATGCAATCGGCTTATAGCATTCCAATGCTTACTGCAGAGCGAGAGCGAGAGCTTGCAACTCGTTTACATGATGAAGACGATTTAAATGCGGCTCAAGAGCTTATTATGTCTCATTTACGTTTTGTTATTCATGTAGCCAAAGGTTATGCGGGTTACGGATTACCTCAAGCAGACTTAATTCAAGAAGGCAACGTAGGTTTAATGAAGGCAGTAAAACGCTTTGACCCTGCCGTTGGTGTTCGTCTTGTTTCTTTTGCCGTTCATTGGATAAAAGCAGAAATACATGAGTTTGTGCTTAAAAATTGGCGCATTGTTAAAGTAGCGACCACTAAAGCACAGCGTAAATTATTTTTTAATCTTCGCAAAAATAAAAAACGTTTAGGTTGGTTTAGTAATGATGAAATTACTAATGTTGCTGAAACACTGGGTGTGACTAAAAAAGATGTGCTTGAGATGGAATCGAGAATGACCAATCAAGACCAAGCTTTTGAATTGTCGTCTGACGATGACGATGGTGGCGCCGGATTGGGAAGCTTTTCTCCTGCACAATATCTTGAAGACAAACAGTCTGATCTCGCGACACTGGTAGAAGATAAAAATTGGGAAGATCACGCGAATCAACGTTTAAGTAACGCATTAATTACTTTAGATGAGCGCAGCCAAGATATTATTAGGACACGTTGGTTAACTGACGATAAAAGTACCTTGCAAGAATTGGCAAACAAATATCAGATTTCTGCTGAACGTGTTCGTCAGCTTGAAAAAAATGCCTTAAATAAATTAAAAAGTGGTATGGCCGCTTAATTGATTTATTGAACAGCATAAAAGCCGGCTTCAGCCGGTTTTTTTATGACTAAAATATATCATGCGTTAATTAATTTACTTGGTGTAACAGAGGATTAACAAGCTGAGTATTTTTTATCCATAAGTACTAGTAATGCAAATTTTTTTTGGTAGACTGATTGCCTAATAATAATACTAAAAACAATATGGATTAGCCTTAGATGGATATCAAGGCGGATATCGATGCCCATGCTGTGCGTCAACTTCCCAAGTTGAAGTCACTGCTTAAAAAGTATCGACAAGCAAAAACAATGCAGGCAGGTTTACTGCAATTATCAGAGCTGGCAAGTACGGTAAACGATATGTCATCGTTTTATTGTGCACTAGAGCCTTTGATTAAAAACTTGTTTGGCACAGATAGTTTCCATATTGTTTCATTAAATAAGTCACTTCAACTTTCTCTCGCTTATAGCCACAATACGAAAGAGACTCGCTTATTAAACTACTTTGATAATATTCATTGGCAGCAAAGTTTAACAGAAATGGTATATAGTCGTGCCGAACCTTTACATTGCAATAATGTTGATCGAAAGCAGTTTATAACCTCTGATGCACTTAGCGCTTTTGATTCCTGTTGTGTTGATTGGCTCGGTGTGCCCCTCAAGCGGAATCAGCAAGTCATTGGTGTTATAGCACTACAAAGTTATGACGATAAACAGTATTTTGATGACCGGTATGCTGAGTTATTAACATTTATTGCAGGCCATTTAGTTACGGCGATTGATCGAGTACAAAGTCGAGAACTACTAGAAAAAAACATACGTCAACGTACCCAAAAGCTCACCGATACCAATAGAAAATTACAACAAGAAATAGCGGATCGACAAAATGCAGTTAAAACACATAAAGCGCTATTAGCTATATCAGAATTGTCTTCATCCAACCAGGATATCAATAGTTTCTATGAATCTTTGCATGGGCAAGTTAGTCGCTTATTACCGGCAAAAAATTTCTATATTGCTCTATTGTCTGACGATGATACAACCTTGTCATTTCCGTATTATCGAGATGAAAAAATAGCTCATCCCCCTTCAAGAGAGTTAGCTCAAGGCCTCACTGAGGTTGCTATTAATAGCAAACTTCCAATGCTGATTAGTGAGGGTTATGTAAATACCTTAATGGCAGATGGAGAGATCAATAAAAGTAAGTTTGCATTGCGATATCCCGCCAATGAATTACCACATGCTTGGTTGGGAGCCCCGTTAATTGAGCAAGATAAAATTATAGGAGTGCTGGCAATTCAGCATTATCAAGATGCGCATGCTTATCAATACAACGATTTAGAGCTTATTCGTTATGCCAGCCAGCATATAGGTTCTGCGATCATGCGTAAAAAATCGCAAGCAGCGGCAAAGGAAAGCCATGACGAATTAGAAAAAGTTATTAATGACCGTACCCAAGAATTGCAAGCAACCAATCTTAACTTGCGCATGCAAATAGAAGAAAGACAAAAAGCGGAAGAACAGCTCTATTTTGAAGCGCACCACGATGCGTTAACTAAATTGCCAAATCGAGCAATGTTTTCTGACCGCTTATCCTTTGCACTTACTCATTTAAAGCGTCACCCCCAACATAGATTTGCAGTATTATTTATCGATTTGGATCGCTTTAAAAAGATAAACGACACTTTGGGGCATCATGCGGGTGATCAGTTTTTAATTGAAATTGCTGCACGCTTATCTGATTGTGTACGAGACAACGATATATTAGCCCGCCTCGGAGGTGATGAATTTGTTATTTTGCTAGATTATTTACAATCTCAAGATGACATTGAAGAAGTTGCTACCCGTATCATCACGGCGATTGAAAAACCATTTTCGCTGGAAAGTCACATGTTATATTCCAATGCGAGCATTGGTATTGCACAATGTAGTAGTCACTACTCAGATGCGAGTGAAATCTTACGTGATGCTGATGCGGCAATGTACCAAGCAAAAAGTTTAGGTCGTGGTCGTTATGTCTTTTTTGATGAGAGTATGCGGGAGCAATTGATTGCCAGTATGACTTTAGAACAAGAATTACGTATTGCCGTCAAAGAAAAACAGTTTGAATTACATTATCAAAAAATTATCGAACTTGGCTCTGATCGTACTTTAGGTTTTGAAGCGTTACTTCGCTGGCAACATCCAACTAAAGGGTTGCTAACCCCTAGCGAATTTCTGTTTATGGCAGAAGAAAGCGGCATGATCCTCGACATTGAGACTTGGGTGATTGAAGAGACATGTTTGCAACTTAAGCTGTGGCAAACCAGTAAAGAATATCAACATGTTTTTATTGGCATTAACTTATCTGGTAGGCATTTATCTCAAGCTAATCAGTTAAATCAATTAATTGAAGTGATCACGAAAAATACTAAACAACCAGAACGGTTAATTTTAGAGTTTAATGAATCAGCCATTTGTCAAAATACAGAATTGGCTTTAAAAGGATTAAGAAAACTAAAAGCAGCAGGTGCTAAGTTGTCTCTAGATGGATATGGCGTAGGTGTATCATCATTCAACTTTTTGCATAATTACTCTTTTGATTTCATTAAATTAGATAGAAGCTTTATTCGTTCGATAAACCATAATGAAAATAATCTCGCTTTAGTGAAAGTCATCCAAGAAATAGGTGATAAATTTGGCTTTCGATTAGTTGCCGAGGGCATTGAATCACAACAGATGTTAGAAAAATTACTTGCAGTGGGTTGTGAGTTTGGCCAAGGTTATCATATCAGTCGACCAAAAAAGGCTTCTGTTGATAAAAATATTGAACATACATTCCCTAAAATAAGGGCCTAACCCTTATAAAAGAAACCTTCTACTCGTAATGCGATGCCAGGTGTTGTGGTGTAATGCTGATCTTCAGGCCACTCTAAAAAAGGCTCAACTTCAAAAAACAACCAACTTCTCAAGGCGTTAAAACGATAGCGATAACTTAAGGTATATTTATCAGTAATAAAGCCATCGGTGTCGTTACGCTTACCTTCAATTTGAAGTCCAATAATTGAAGCAGCGTTCTGTTCAAGTTGTTTGAGCTTATAAAAACCATGCTTCCAACGAACACCTCTATATGTCTCAGAACCGCGAACACTATAATTTATCCGAAATTGCGATTGTTTATCTAATTGATAATTGTATTCCAACAGCAGTTTTGCTCCAAGGCCATCATTTAGAAAATAATATATTGATGGTTCAATTTTAAGACCGTGCTTATTACGCCAATCATAACGACGTTTATGTTTGGCTTTGACAAAGATATCACCACCTGAAATACCGATCCTAGATTCCAATAAACGATCATTGGTTTTTTTATGAGTGAACCTGACAGCAGCAGCAAAGCTATCGTCATTGGTTTCTGTACTCCGGTTAACGTTTTCTAGTGGTAATTGGTTTTGACTAACTTCATCATCGTCAGACAAAATCAAATCAACTTTATCCTTAAAATGTGGTAGTTTTACTTTAATACGAAAACGGGTATCAAAATCGTTCCAGTCACGAGCTTTAGGCTCCCAACCTAACCGAATTCTTGCGCTTGTTTTGGGATTTGATTGTTCAGTATCTTCATCAAGAAAAAAATTATCAAACCAAATAGCGGACTGATAAACTGAATTTGAGACAGTTTGGTGAAATTGTTGTAACCAATGATCGTCGTCTTCTATTTGTTGTTGTATTTTTGGTGAAGTCTTTTCTGTCTTTTGGCTTGTGATGGGTTTTTTACACGGCGAATTTGCTGCAACTGACCCGTTAAAAAGGAAGTTAAGAGTGATAGCCACAGCGACATACGCGAATAATTTAAATGCCTTATCTAGCAAAGTATTTTTTACCTCATATTTTGTTGGCTAAATGGTGCTTTTTTATATTTTAACTTTATAATGGACTCATATGAATTATAGGGGTTTTTTTTATGGGTGGTATAAGTATTTGGCAATTAGCGATAATTGCTGTCATTGTAGTTTTATTATTTGGTACCAAAAAGCTACGAAATCTAGGCTCTGATTTAGGTTCAGCGGTAAAAGGTTTTAAGAAAGCCGTTAGCGATGAAGGTAAAGAAGAGAAAAGTAATGATGTTTTAGCTGATAATTCAACAAATGAATCAACTACTGAATCAAGTGTTGAAGCAAAAGACAAAGATAACGTTTAACTGATGTTTGATATTGGTTTTTGGGAGCTTTTGCTAATTTCAATTATTGGCCTTGTTGTCTTAGGACCTGAGCGACTTCCCGTGGCTATTCGTACTGTACGAGGTTGGATCACGGGTGTTAAAAATTTTAGCAATAGCGTTAAAGTTGAATTAACAGAAGAGCTGCGTATTCAAGAGCTGCATGCTAATTTAAAAAAAGCAGAGCAATCAAATTTAGAAAATTTATCGCCTGAAGTTGCTAAGTCACTGAAGACATTGCAAGAGGCTGCAGAATCTGTACATCATCCTTATAAAAAAGACATTGTTGAAGACGAAAAGGCTGAAGTGAGTGATAAAAAAGATAACGATAATTAATGACTGACTCTACCAAACAATACACGCTATTTGATCATCTGTTGGAACTTCGCACTCGACTATTACACGCAGTTTTAGCTGTTTTAGTGGTGTTTTGTTCGATGATCTATTTTGCTAATGACATCTATGAATATGTTTCTCAGCCTTTGTTAGCAACAATGCCTGAAGGTGGTCAAATGATAGCAACCGATGTTGCTTCATCATTTTTTGCCCCTTTTAAGCTAACTATAGTTTTGGCTATATTTATCAGCATGCCTTATATTTTGTATCAAATTTGGTCATTTATTGCGCCAGGTTTATATAAAAATGAAAAGCGGCTAGTTGCGCCATTAATGTTTGGCAGTAGCTTTCTTTTTTATGGTGGCATTGCCTTTGCGTATTACGTAGTTTTTCCTATTGTGTTTGCTTTTTTCACCTCTGTTGCGCCTGAAGGTGTCAATATAGCGACCGATATTAGCAGCTACCTTGATTTTGTTTTAAAATTATTTTTTGCTTTTGGTATCGCGTTTGAGATACCAATCGTGATCATATTGATGTGTTGGACGGGGTTTACAGACCCAACAAGTTTACGAAATAAAAGAGCTTACATTGTTGTAGGGGCTTTTGTTATTGGCATGTTATTGACGCCGCCCGATGTAATATCACAAACGATGCTAGCAATTCCTATGTTGCTGTTATTTGAGCTTGGGGTATTTATTGCGGCTATTTACTATAAAAAGGGTGATAACGAACACTCAGAGGAAAATGAAAATGAATAAAAAACAATTTTTTGCTACTAGCTTAGTGGCACTTTTAGCCTTCAATACACATGCTGACTCACTAAATGATTTACAAAAGTGTGCAGCAACTAAAGATAGTCTAACTAGATTAGTGTGTTATGACCAGGTCATGAAAGTATTGAATGGAGCACAAATTCCCCAATCCGTTGTTAACAAACAAGTGAAGCAACAAATTTCAGTTAGAGCTACTGAACCAGCTAAAACCGTTGATTCAGCCGCCCCTTTACGCCCAGTTAGTAGTAAAGCAATTGTTGTAAAACAAGCAACAACTAAAGATGAAGACTTCGGTCAAGAGCATCTTGCTAAAACTACCGCTGAAAAAAATAATGAAATAAAAGAAGTTGTATTTGTTGTAAAAACAGCCAAACAAACGGCTCGTGACCTTTGGTTGATTACCTTTGAAAATGGTCAAGTGTGGAAACAAAGCGACAGTAAATATATAAAATTATCTGCGGGTGACAATGTAGTTCTTTCTAAAGGAATGTTAGGTGCGATATATTTGAAGAAAGATCAGAAAAATAGAAAAATTAGAGTCAAAAGACAAAAGTAGTGAATCATGTATTGATAGTTATTTAGGTTAATTTAACTAATATTCGTTTTGTACATGTGCATGTAAAACGATTGAGATAGTGAAGCAGATATTGATTGATAGTTATTTAGGTTAATTTAACTAATATTCGTTTTGTACATGTGCATGTAAAACGATTGAGATAGTGAAGCAGATATTGATTGATATTGGAGTTAATTTAACTAATTCACGCTTTGATAAAGACAGAGCACAGCTCATTGCGCGCGCAAAAGACGTAGGGGTTAAGGGCATGTTAGTGACCGGAACCAATCTTCATGAAAGCCAGCAAGCGTTGTTGCTTTGTCAACAGTATCCTAATTACTTAGCTTGTACTGCTGGTGTCCACCCTCACGATGCAGATAACGTTGCAGATGATTATCTTCAACAACTTAACGTTTTAGCAAAATCTGAACATGTAAAGGCTATAGGTGAATGTGGGCTAGACTTTAATCGAAATTTTTCTACCCCAACAAATCAATTGAGGGTTTTTTCTCAACAAGTCAAACTCGCAAATGAATTAAAGCTTCCGCTATTTTTACATCAACGTGATGCCTTTGATCCATGGCTTGAAATTCTTAAACCTTATATTGATAAAATCCCTGGGATGGTTACGCATTGTTTTACCGGTGACTTAGCTCAATTAAAGCAGTGTTTAGACTTAGGGATGTATATCGGCATAACAGGTTGGGTATGTGATGAGCGCAGAGGAAAAGAACTATATGATATTGTTAAATATATACCGCTTGATCGGTTACTGATTGAAACAGACGCGCCTTATTTAACACCTAGAACTATACGACCTAAGCCTAAAAGTAGTCGTAACGAACCAAGTTATTTAACGTATGTTGTTGATACCTTAGTGGAGGCAATGGGACATCCTTTTGAAGATATCATCAGGCAAAGTTATCTCAACAGCCAAACTGTTTTTAATTGGAGCAGATAATGCTATTACCTAATGAAGAGTGGTTTAATGCATTAGCGCTGGGAGGTTCACTAACCCTAGCATGCCTGATTTTCAGTTTTTTTTATTTCTATAGTAAGAAAGAGTACTTATTTTTGTCAGGTTATCTCTTTGTGCAAAGCTTTGTTTTGTGGATGATCTCAGCACTTAACTATAAAGGTATCCTTGTACAGCAGACCACAATAGATGCTTCATTTTTATCTTGTGCAATGCTGCTATCTAGCTTTTTTATTTTGTTGTTTAATCGGGTTTTGATACCCTCTGCTCGGCCAGCTTCACTAAATATCAAATGGATGAGCTACTTGGTGATAACGGCCGTAGTCGTTTGCATGTTTTTGCCAAGCAAATTTAGCTTCTTACTCAGTCATACCATAAATATTGCCGTAATATTATTGCTGGTAGCGATAAGCACAGCTCAATTCAAATCAGCTAACCATTTAGCTAAACTATTTTTTACTATTACGCTGTTGCATGGTGCGGTAGTACTAGTAAATATTGTCAGTTTCTCTTGGTTTGAATTTAACGCTGCGATTTTTTCGACTGTCTATTGGTTATCAAACATGTTGTTGGGTTTGATGATTATTCGACAGTTATCAGCACAAATGAAAGAGCAAATAATAGCGAAAGAAAAAGCCACTGATTTATCGACAGAATCAAAAAAGGCTTACCAAGAACTTTTAGTGGAACAAGAAGAGAGTCAAGAACAACTTGAGGTCGTAGTACAAGAGCGCACTTTGGAGCTTAATATTGCTTTACAAGAGTTAGAAGAAGCTAACAGTGAACTTGAGAAAAAAAGTACCCTAGATGAATTAACCGGCTTATTTAACCGCAGGTATTATGATCAAAAGATAGTCGCTGAATTTAGACGAAGTCGTCGAAACTTAACACCACTAAGCCTTGTTATTATTGACATTGATTATTTTAAAAAAGTGAATGACAATTTCGGCCATGCAGCAGGCGACACCTGTTTAACTCAGGTGGCGAAGTATTTGCTGCAAGTTTTACGTCGCAGTAGTGATATTGGCTGTCGATACGGTGGTGAAGAATTTTGTTTGATTTTACCTGAAACCGATGCCCAAGGGGCGTATGCATTAGCTGAAGAGTTACGCCAACTTATTGAAGAACAAGTCATTAAAATCGATGATAGCTCACTAAAATTAACCATTAGTTGTGGGGTCAGTACCTATCAACAGCAAACAGATGCAAAACCAGTCGATATTTTTAAAGCAGCAGATAAAGCGTTATACCAAGCCAAGAATAACGGTAGAAACCAAATTCAGCACCAAGATATTTAACCTATGATTTTACATGTTATTTAGCTATTTTATCGCTAGCTAAATTAGGAGACAAAATGAATAACCCATTGGGTCAATTTCCCGCCCGTCGAATGCGTCGAATGCGCAGAGATGATTTTTCAAGACGATTAATGGCGGAAAATCAATTAACGGTCAACGACTTAATTTATCCTGTTTTTGTATTAGAGGGTGAAAATCAAAGTGAAAAAGTGGCATCAATGCCAGGAGTAGAACGAAAAAGTATAGATTTATTACTCGAAGAAGCGCAAGAGTTAGTGGATTTAGGAATTCCAGCCATTGCACTTTTTCCTGTCACCCCAAGTGATAAGAAGTCGCTATTGGCAGAAGAGTCGTATAATCCAGATGGTTTAGCCCAACGAGCTGTTAGGGCATTAAAAGCAAAGTTCCCACAACTTGGTGTCATTACTGATGTGGCACTTGATCCGTTTACCACTCATGGCCAAGATGGCATTCTTGGGGAGAGTGGTAAGGATGACGGTTACGTATTAAATGACATCACTAAAGATATTCTGGTAAAACAGGCAGTGTCACATGCTCAGGCTGGAGCTGATGTTGTTGCGCCTTCGGACATGATGGATGGTCGAGTTGGAGCAATTCGTCAAGCATTAGAAAGTCATGGTTTTACTAATACTCGTATTTTGGCCTACTCAGCAAAATATGCATCTAATTACTACGGGCCATTTCGAGATGCTGTTGGCTCAGCGGGCAATATTAAAGGTGGTAATAAATACTCTTACCAAATGGACCCGGCCAATAGCAATGAAGCGTTACATGAAGTCGCTCAGGATATTGCCGAAGGTGCTGATATGGTTATGGTGAAACCCGGTATGCCATATTTAGATATTGTTCGTAGGGTTAAAGATAATTTTCAAGTACCCACCTATGCATATCAGGTAAGTGGTGAGTATGCGATGCACATCGCAGCGATTCAAAATGGTTGGTTGGAAGAAAGAGCTTGTATTATTGAGGGGCTATTAGCCTTTAAGCGTGCTGGCGCCGACGGCATACTTACTTATTTTGCTAAACAAGTGGCTACTTGGCTACAAGAGGAGTAATTGGCACTACTGTACCTGAAGCTGCAAACCTAGTAGCTTCAGGTGATCGTTTTCTTGTTGTAATTCATCGGCAATTAAAGGGTGACTCGCAAGCCAATTACCAGGTAAATGAAGATTAATAACATCATCTTCGATGGTTGATTGGTAATCGGGCAACACATCATCTTTTCTACGTCGGCATAAGATCACCGCTAAGCGAATAATGGCCAACAAGTAACCTGCGGTTTGACTGTCTGTAGCAGATTGATCTAGCAAGCTAATGTCTATATCACCTTTATATAACTTCACTAACGCTTTTAATAGTTGTCGATCCGCTTGGTCAAATCCCGGTAATTCAGCATTCTCGATAATATAAGCATTGTGCTTTTGATGATGTTTAAATTCTAATAACAAGCCTATCTCATGTAACTCACAACCAGCTTTGAGTAATTCAAAACTATTATTTTCTGCAAGTTGCCAAGCCTTTGTAAAGCTATGAAATAAATTAATCGCCTGCTTTTTAACGTTTTGAGCATGGTGATTATCAACATGATAACGTCGCATCAAGGAATTAATGGTACGTTGACGAATGTTGAACTTGGCATTACCTGGGAGCATTTCATATAACAAACCTTCTCGTAAAGCACCACTAGACAACTGTAGTTGCTCAATAGAAAAACTTTCAAATACCGCAATAAGAATAGCTAAACCACTGGCGATGACAGGTACTCTGTCACTTGATAAACCCGGAAGGTTAATATCTTTTATGGTATAGCATTGAATAAGTTGCTGTTGTGTCTCAAGAAGAAAGTCATAGCTGATCAGGGTAGGTTTGTTGGCGTACATTAACATTTCAGCCAATGCCTGCATTGTGCCAGAGCCACCTAAAACACTTTGCCAACCAATCGCGTTAAACGCTGCTTGACTAGGTTTAATAATTTTTTTTGCGGCGTTAATGGCGCAATTAAAGTTTAGCTTGTTAAGCTTATCATCGGTAAAATATTGTTTATTAAAAGTGACACAGCCGAGATCAAGGCTGACAACTTCTTTCGCTTTTATGCCTGAGCCGACAATAAGCTCAGTACTAGCACCACCAATATCGATGACAAATCGTTTATCGGAGCAACAATTAGTATGGGCAACACCTTGATAGATATATTGTGCTTCTTGTTCCCCTGAAAGCAGAGTAATTTTATTGCTGAGTACCTTATTGGCTTTGATCAAAAAGTCATCACGATTTTTAGCTAAACGTACCGTAGCAGTAGCGACAATGCGGATGTTGTCTTTAGGAATATCTTGTAGGCGCTCAGCAAAAAAGCTTAAACATTCTAAACCGCGGGCGATGGCTTGTTCACTGAGAATATTGTTTTGGTCTAGGCCAGAAGCTAAACGAACTTTCCGCTTAACCTTATCGACAACTTGCACACTATCGGCAAGTTGTCGGGTGATCAGCATATGAAAACTATTAGAGCCTAAGTCGATTACTGCATACAAAGGTGAGTTGCTAGAGTTTTCGCTGATCAACATATTTTATCCAAGGCTATCGACGATTGCGATTACCGCCAGTTTTTCCTCTGTTTTGTCCACCATTATGAGGTTTGTGACGACGTTGACGAGGTTTAGGCTTTGGAAAATCTGTGATCAATGCCTCATGGTCATATTTACTTACCGGCAAAGCATGTTCAATATAAGTTTCAATACCTGGTAAGTTAAAAACATATTCTTCACAAGCAAAGCTTATCGCGTGGCCTGTTGCTCCAGCACGACCAGTACGGCCGATACGGTGAACATAATCTTCACAGTCATCAGGTAAGTCGTAGTTAAAAACATGGGTAACTTGTGGAATATGTAAACCACGAGCAGCAACATCTGTTGCAACGAGTACATCAAGATGGCCTTGAGTAAATAACTCGAGTATTTTTAAGCGACGTTTCTGAATAACATCACCTGTTAATAAACCCACACGAACTTTATCTGCTTCTAAATGAGCATGAATATTTTCACAACTGTGTTTAGTATTAGCAAAAATGATTGCTTTTTCTGGCCAATCTTCTTCGATGATTGTTTGTAACAGGTTCATTTTATCTTCATTTGAAGGATAAAATAATTCTTCACTGATACGTACATTGGTTTTTTGATCAGGTTCAACTTCGACACTGACAGGATCATTCATGTGCTCAAAAGCAAGTTCTTTAACGCGGAATGATAAAGTAGCAGAAAACAACATGCTTAAGCGATCTGTTGCCGCTGGCATGCGGCGGAACATATATCGAATGTCTTTGATAAAACCAAGATCAAACATCCGGTCGGCTTCATCTAATACCACTACCTCAATACTGTTAAGGTTATAAATGCCTTGTTTCATATAATCGAGTAAGCGGCCACAAGTGCCAATTAATATGTCGACACCTTGCTCTAGCACTTGGCGCTGACTTTCATAGCCTTCACCACCGTAAACAACACCGAGACGCAAACCGGAGCTTTTTGCCATTTCAAGGGCGTCACGATGAATTTGTATCGCAAGCTCTCGTGTTGGTGCCATAATTAAGGCTCTAGGCTGTTTTTCAACTTTAGCGGGCTTTTGCAATAAGTGATGAAAAGTCGCGGCTAAAAAGGCAATGGTTTTTCCTTCACCTGTTTGGGCTTGTCCAGCAATATCGGTGCCTTTTAAAAGAACCGGTAAAGATTTGGCTTGAATTGTCGTGCATTGTTCAAAGCCCATGGCATTTAATCCAGCGACAACTTGTGGCGCAAGATCAAGCTCTGTGAACTTTGTATCTGATAAGTGTGTTTTATTCATGGCGCTAGCTTAACAGTTACCCGGTTAATAAAAAACACCATCTAAGATATAAAACATAATTATTAGCTAATCTGAAAGAAAACAGCCAGTATTGCTATCTATATTGGTAATTAAAGATGATGCAGGTATAATCCTGCTCAGTTTGGCGATAAATGCCATTATTAACGGAGAATGAAATGAGCGATAAAATTGTTCAGCTATCAGATGACAGCTTTGAAGCTGATGTATTAGCTGCATCAGGCCTAGTTTTGGTCGATTTTTGGGCTGAATGGTGTGGTCCATGTAAAATGATTGCGCCGTTGTTAAACGATATTGCAGAAGAATATGCTGATAAAGTAACGGTTGGTAAATTAAATATTGACCAAAATGATGCTACACCACCTAAATATGGTATCCGTGGAATTCCTACGTTATTATTATTTAAAGACGGTGCTGTTGCAGATACTAAAGTAGGTGCTTTATCAAAAACTCAATTAAAAGAGTTTATTGATAACAACTTATAAAATTAAAAAAGGCTCGTGTATCACGAGCCTTTTTTAGTGTATTTAACCATGGTTACAATCATTTGCTCAACAATTGAACAATAGTTAGTTTTGTTCCTTTACGTGCAGAATATTTAATGCTAACTTTAATAACCAACAGAAAAGAACATTTCAACGTCCATACTCAATTCCTTAAAACATGCCGATTGGCAAATTCAAATAAGCAAAAAGTCTAAGAACCTCAACTATGAATCTTACCGAACTCAAAGAAAAATCTATTAGTGAGCTAGTTAAACTAGCTGAATCAATGAAACTAGAGCATCTTGCTCGCAATCGTAAACAAGATATTATTTTTGCCATATTAAAAGCACATGCTAAAAGTGGAGAAGATATCTTTGGTGGAGGCGTACTTGAAATACTTCAAGATGGCTTTGGCTTTTTACGCTCGGCAGATTCATCATACTTAGCAGGCCCAGATGATATTTATGTATCACCTAGCCAAATTCGACGTTTTAGCATGCGTACCGGTGATACCATTCACGGTAAAATTCGCCCGCCAAAAGATAGCGAACGTTATTTTGCCTTATTGAAAGTTAATGAAGTTAACTTTGACCGACCTGAAAATTCTCGCAATAAAATCTTATTTGAAAACCTGACGCCGATTCATCCATTAGACCGTTTAACCATGGAACGTGGAAATGGTTCGACCGAAGATATTACCGCGCGTGTATTAGATTTAGCTTCACCCATTGGTAAAGGTCAACGTGGTTTGATAGTTGCTCCGCCTAAAGCGGGTAAAACACTATTACTTCAGAACATCGCCCAAAGCATTGCTCATAATCATCCAGACTGTGAACTAATTGTTTTATTAATTGATGAACGTCCAGAAGAAGTTACTGAGATGCAACGCTTAGTAAAAGGTGAAGTTGTTGCTTCAACCTTTGATGAACCAGCTAACCGTCATGTACAAGTTGCTGAAATGGTAATTGAAAAAGCCAAGCGTTTAGTTGAGCATAAAAAAGACGTTGTGATTTTACTTGATTCAATTACCCGTTTAGCACGTGCCTATAACACCGTTATTCCCTCGTCAGGTAAAATACTTACTGGTGGTGTTGATGCTAATGCATTACATCGTCCTAAACGATTCTTTGGTGCTGCGCGTAACATCGAAGAAGGTGGCAGCTTAACCATTATCGCCACTGCATTAGTTGAAACCGGTTCTAAAATGGATGAAGTTATCTACGAAGAATTTAAAGGTACCGGTAACATGGAATTACACCTTTCTCGTAAAGTTTCAGAAAAACGTGTTTTCCCTGCTATCAATATCAATCGTAGTGGTACACGTCGTGAAGAACTAATCACCAAAGCTGACGAATTACAAAAAATGTGGATTTTACGTAAAATTGTCCATGAGATGGATGAAGTTGGTGCCATTGAGTTCCTTATTGATAAATTAGCGATGACTAAAACCAATAATGAATTTTTTGACTCAATGAAACGTAAATAATTCATCGCATTACTATCGTGGTTTCAATCCATTAATATGATTGAGCCGCTAGGTTATTCTATTAAAAACGCCAGCATTGATGCTGGCGTTTTTATGTACAGGATGTACGGTATGGCGCGGGTGCATGGATGCACAAGAGCGGCGATGTTCAGGATGAACGGTATGTCATGATCA
>Ga0209396_1003618_pt1 | contig 15473 bp, 14 predicted proteins | sample GOMGulsemesocosm_6_FD_184638 | JGI IMG/M metagenome (GOLD analysis project Ga0209396, IMG submission 184638) | Methane-oxidizing microbial communities from mesocosms in the Gulf of Mexico - GOM8C Gulf of Mexico (SPAdes) (version 2) | ecosystem: Environmental > Aquatic > Marine > Cold seeps...
CCTGACCAAACGACTCGCCGGCAACTCGCCCACAGCTCCAAGCAAATACTCGCCCTCGATAAACGCGCTGATACGATGTTGCTCTAGCAGCCCTTGAATAACATGAGCCTCGAGAACATCCGCTGCTTCATAGACACATTTCATACAATCCAAACTTCCTTTAATCAACCCACCTAATTATAAGTTTAGTCGATTAGCTCCCGTTTTGGTGGTAGGAAACGATAGATTTGATAAGGCGCATGCTTAGCAATATTTTCTGCGCTCATACCAATTACCTGATGCAGGCTTGAGCAGGTAAAGTATAACTGCCCTTGATCGCCAAAACTAAAGCCATCAGGCCAGCGAATTGAAGCCGATTTTAATAACGTTTCTAACTTACCTTCTGGCGTTCTACGCACAATCGCTGAATGCTCTAGATCGGATAAATAAATATTCCCTTGTTTATCCATTGCCATACCATCTGTCATCGTCTTTTCCCCTACCGCTTCTACTTGTGCAGCTAAATCAGCCGCCGACATTTCGACATCGATTAAGGCCGCATAAGAGATACGATAGAGTTGATCAGCACTGATACTGGCATAATATAAATACTCATTGTTAGTATCTAAAACCAAACCATCAATGCCAGGATTAATAGTAAACAAGCCAAACAGAGTCATTCTTTTCCCCTGCACGACAGGCTCAAACTTTCCTGCAATTACCGATTGATCAAGCTCTAATACACGACGGGCGGAGTTATTTTTAACATCATAAATAACAATCGCAGGACTCTTTGCCAGAATGCTCGCATCACTGATGATGATGTATTGGTCATCATTACTAATTTGAAAATCATTAGCATGAGACCCTAAACTGAATTCAGCTCGAGAAAAGGTAAAACGAGTCTTCATTTCACCGCTATTGATATCAAACGCAAACAAACGCACCTTATCTAGTCCGTGTTTACCATTATCTAATATCCATAATTGCTGCTGATGATCGAGACGAACTGACAGTACTTCATTAAACGCGAGTGGCTCAGAACCACCCGGTTGCCACTCTTTACTTGGAAATGCTTGGGCCTCACCATCAACTAATTTTGCCACATTAATTTCTGGGCTAGCTTCCGGATGAAAAGTAAAAAATACGGTCCCATCTTTGGCGACCGCGATATTACCAGGAGGCAATGGCAAATTAGCCACGACTTCCATCTCGGTGCTGGCTAATAAAGGCATACCGGATCGATCAGGGAAGGCCGTCGATTCGACATAGGTTTGATAAATTAATACCAAGGCGACAACTAAAACCACCGCCATAATGATAAATGTGCGCTTAATCGCTGCAAATGACATTTTCTTCCCCAATTTGTACGCTAAATTTTGTTATAATTTTGTCACTATTCTTATGTATTTAGATGACAAATGAAACTGGAAATTTTATACCAAGACGAAAACCTCGTCGCGATCAACAAACCATCAGGATTATTGGTCCACCGTAGCGAAATTGACCGTATTGAAACGATGTTTGCCCTGCAGCTATTGCGCAATCAATTGGGCCAGCGGGTTTACCCTGTTCATCGCCTCGACAAGCCGACTTCTGGGGTTTTATTATTTGCGCTAAATTCAGAAACTGCGGGATTAATGGTCGAGCAATGGCGCCAGCGTGATGTTGAAAAGCGCTACCTAGCCGTTACCCGAGGCTATATGCCTGAAGAACTACACCTAGACTACCCAATGGTCCCTCCAGTTGATAAATACGCTAAACACGAACGCATCAAACCAGCACAAGAAGCCATTACCGATTTTAAGTTATTAGCCACAGTAGAGATTGATGTTGAAATTGATAAGTACCCTCAATCTCGCTACTCAATCGTGGAAGTGATGCCTAAAACTGGCCGAAAGCATCAAATTCGCCGTCACTTGAAGCATTTAAGTCACCCAATTATAGGCGATGCCCGTTACGGCAAGGGGCGTCATAGCCGCTACTTCCGTGATCACTTTGATGCTGGCCGTTTGCTTTTGCACGCTTGGCAGCTGAGCTTTGATCATCCTTATAGTGGTGACCGAATCAACGTGTATGCAGGATTGGATACCCCAATGAAGGGCTTGTTGGAAAGATTTGATTGGCTTACTAGCTTGCCTAGCCCTCTGATTCAGGCGACAGCTCAAGAGTTGGTTGACGAACAATGTAGAGAGCTACCAGAACCCCCACCAGAGGAAGAAGAATCTTCACTGCCGTAACCGGTACAAGATACGTTGTAATACTCATACTGATCGTTATAAGGGCAATGGTATAAATCTTCGCTTTAAGAGGAATGCCTTTGCCTTCCAAGTAGTACACGAGATATTTCCCCAGCCTAGGATGGCCAACCAACCATTGATAGAATTTAGGTGATGTTCTAACGAAACAAGCCGCCGCCAGCAATAAAAAAGGCGTTGTTGGCATAATCGGTAAAAATATTCCAATGACCCCAAGTACTACACTCAACCAACCAATAAAAATCAGTAACATCTTTAAGGCTTTATTTTTTACTCGAGTTACTGCTGACATGATCATCTCAATATTTAAAATCTTCATTTAAGATCTATTCTAAAGCGCTTTATTTATCGCCAATATCCCAAGCTTAGCCTGAATAGTCTAGGCAGTGAACAGACTTACTCACAATTTCTGTGGATAAATCTCTGGGTAAGTATTTGATAAGCAGCTTAAAAGCCCGCCGTTCGTGGCTCCCCCTCAATTTGAATAGTTTTCAACCAACTAAAAAAACGTTAATTTTCATTAACTTAGTCGTTCATGACAAAAATATGACATGAATTTTAATATTGATAACGGCACTATTAGTATGATTTTTAACCTGTGAATAACCAATTTTTTAAAATAACAATTAAGCAAATATTTTCAAATTAAAATTTATAAGACGAATAAATATTTGTACGGTAAGTCACATTATCCAGCAAAGGCCCGCCGTTACTGGGTTGCTTTCTTTACCCACAGATTCTGTGGATAAGTTTGTGGGTAGCTTCTTTAAAAGGGACCCTAATGCCCATGTTATCTAGCCCCTTGTTAGATTGAGTGTTTTTTGACCAGCTTAAATTCTATAATAAAATCAATGAGTTACAGTAGTCAATAGGTTCAAAGCAAGGTTTTCATAGATTTTTTTCAAGTTAACAAAGATAACACTTAGGGTGTGAGTAAAATCACTGAGTGCTAAATATCCTGATCTTATGTCAAGACATTTTAACGAATAATTTCACATTGTATAATCCAATTATCCATACCTTGAGTCCATCATGGATTCAAGATAAGCAAGTACTCACAATAAGGCTTTGATCTGAGGTGTGGATAAATAACTAGGTTAAAAATATTAAGCACCCGCCTTCTGTTTTATTTGACCTCTTTCCGAGTGATTCTTACCTGATTTTCGCACTCATTTCCTTTATCTTTCAATGAGTTAATCTAAAAATAGAAGTATTAATTAATCCCTTCATTTTATTGACGCTTATATCTTGGCTTGTGCATAAGACAAAAAAAAGGAGCCATAGGCTCCTTTTAAACATACTAATCTAACAACTGGACATTATTTAATGCCGATCGTCTTAGCTAGCTCATCAGCGGCCATATAACCTCCAATAAAGCGTCCGTCTTGTAAAACGATAGCAGGAGTTCCACTAACACCTACTTCATAACCTAGAGCAATATGCTCGGCGATTGGCGCATCGCAATCTAGATTGTCTTTAATCGTACGATTCTTCTTTGCTGCTGTCATCGCTTCAGCACGGTTATCATCACACCAAACCGATTTAATCTTCTTAAATGATTCTGTTAATTGTCCAGTACGACGATCAGTTACACCTGAACGTGGATACGCTAAATAACGAACACTTATACCAAGGTCATTTAAACGGCCAACTTCATCATGCAATTTTCGGCAATAGCCACAATCGATATCGGTAAAGACGTTGATAACTGTTTTTTCTTCGCCCTTAGCCTTGAAAATAACCAATTCTTTATCATCTAGAGCCGCCATTAAACTTTCACGCTTAACGTTATTGCGATTCTTAGTAATGTTATTAGGGCTCATTGCCAGCAGCTCATATAGCTCACCACGGTAAATCATATGGGTAAGGTCTGGAGTAAGGTGAACAAGTGAACCATCGGCTAGAACTGCCTCAACGATTTGTTGATTGGCTAAACTGATGACTTCTTTCACTTTCACTGGCTGGCCGAAAGATTGAGAGATCTGAGCTTCAACTTTTAATGTTAATTGCTTGTTTTGCTCAGCCGCATCTAAAACGGGCTGTACGCCGTCTTCTGCGAAACTGGTACTTACAACCGCAAAAACGGCCAATAAGGCGACTAATATTCTCATTCTATCTCCATACTGCTTATTACAGATGATGTTTGTTAGTGCTTTGAGGACAATGTACTCAATAAGTTCCTGCTAGTGTACAGAATTTCAGGCATAAAAAAACGGGCACTAGGCCCGTTCTTTTAGATTTGCTTAAAAATCCATAATTCTTAATTAAAGAATTACGCCTTTTTAACCAACTTCTCTTTAATACGTGCAGACTTACCGCTACGCTCGCGTAGGTAGTAAAGTTTAGCCTGACGTACATCACCGCGACGCTTAACTTCGATAGAATCGATTAAACGGCTGTGAGTTTGGAAGCTACGCTCAACGCCCACACCATGGGAGATTTTACGTACTGTAAACGCAGAGTTAACACCGCGGTTACGCTTACCAATTACAACACCTTCGAACGCCTGTAGACGCTCACGAGTGCCTTCTGTTACTTTAACTTGAACTACTAAAGTATCGCCTGGGCCAAATTCTGGCACATCTTGCTTAAGCTGTTCTGCTTCAATTTGCTGAATGATTGCGTTTCTATTGCTCATTGCTCGCTCCCGAATAACCGTGAGATTCTTCAAACTCACGCTTAAAATTCTCTAATAACGAAACTTGTTCGTCGTTTAAGTCCAGCTTGTCTAATAGGTCTGGTCGTCGTTGCCAGGTGCGTCCTAAGGACTGCTTCAGGCGCCATTGTTGAATCAGCTTATGATTGCCACTCAACAAAACGCTGGGTACCGCTTGCCCTTCAAATTCTTCCGGGCGGGTATAATGTGGGCAGTCGAGTAAACCATCCGCAAAAGAATCCTGTACGGCCGATAATTCGTGCCCCAAGACTCCCGCTACTTGTCTACTTACTGCATCTAATAACGTCATGGCAGGTAATTCCCCACCACTGAGTACGAAATCGCCGATAGACCACTCTTCGTCGATTTCGGCCTCGATTAAACGTTCATCGATGCCTTCGTATCGTCCTGCAACTAAAATAAGTTTGTCATGCTGAGCTAATTCATTAACTCCTGCCTGATCAAGCTTGCGCCCTTGAGGTGACATGTAAATAACCTTTACATCATCGCCTTCAACGACACCTGCTGCTTCTTTAGCGGCATTAATAGCATCCCGTAGCGGTTGAATTTTCATCAACATGCCTGGGCCACCACCGTATGGACGATCATCCACTGTTTGGTGCTTATCATGAGTAAAGTCTCTAGGGTTCCAGATACTTAAACTCAATAAACCTTGTCTCACTGATCGACCTATTACACCCAATTGGGTCATAGGTTGAATCATTTCAGGAAACAGTGTTATCACTCCAAACCACATGGTTTCACCACACAAACAGACTTAATTAAAAGTCTGCTTCCCAATCAACCTGCATTTCACCAGCATCCAGGTCAATCTTGCCAACCACTGCATCAACATAAGGAATCAGACGATCTTGCTGGTCAAGACTGCCTTCATATCCCTTCACACTCATCACATCGTGAGGAGCGCCAGAGTTGAACAAATGATCGATTTTACCCAACAACTCACCGTTTTTATTAACGACGATCAAACCAACAAGCTGAGACCAATAAAATTCGTCTTCTGCTAGCTGTGGCAAATCTGTGGATCGCACTGCGATATCGGTTTGGCTTAATGCCAAGGCCAGATCACGGTCGTCGATACCTTCAAATTTTGCAACTATGCCTTTACCTTGAGGCTTGGCTTCTTTCACTTTATAAAAACGCCACTGACCTTTTACTTTCAGTAACCAATTTTTATAATCCAGAAGGCCATTCATAGGATCAGTAAAAGAATGAATCTTTACCCAACCCTTAATACCAAAAGCAGTCGTCACCTTTCCGACGATGGTTACGTCCGAATCGCTAATCGATGTGGATTGCTGTGCTAATGCCATGATATTCCCCGGTGAAAGCTAGATTACGCTTGTGCTTTAGCGTTATCTTTTAATAACTTAGCAACACGGGCAGAAGGCTGTGCGCCTTTGCTCATCCAGTATTCAACGCGTTCAACGTCAACTCGTAGTGCTTCTTCAGCACCACGTGCTACAGGGTTGAAGAAACCAACGCGCTCGATAAATCGACCGTCACGTGGGTTACGTTCGTCTGCAACAGAAAGATGATAAAAAGGACGCTTTTTTGAGCCACTTCGGCTTAAACGGATAACTACCATAAAATATTTCGCTCCGATCGTTTTATGTGGGTAGGTGTTAATATGGCCTACCGTAATTTTTAACCCATGAAAATTCATGGGTCGCGCATTCTACACTACTTTATTAGTGAATCCAATAGCTTGCAGGCATTGAGCCGTAGAGGTAATCTGGAGCCAATAATCCCTAAAACAAGAAAAATCCGGAATAACTCTATGTTTCAAACACTGACACAAGTGGCACTTCCCATTGCCATTATCCTTATCATGACAGGAGTTGGCTTAAGCCTTGTACCTGCAGATTTTAAGCGAGTATTTCAGCAACCTCGCGCCTTTTTAGTCGGCGCTATCTGCCAAATGTTTATCTTGCCGTTAATAGCTATCGCCGTTATTGCGCTAACGGGCTTAGAAGGTGAACTGGCCATTGGCTTATTCATACTTTCATTATGTCCAGGCGGGGCCACCTCGAACCTCTATAGTTACCTAGCCAAAGCGGATGTCGGATTATCCGTATCACTAACCGCTGTCATTGGGTTCATCACGCCTTTTACTATTCCTTTATTAGCGGTTTGGGCAATTAATTTTTACGGTAGTGAAGCTGATCAATTCCAACTGCCTATTATTAGCACTTGGATTAAATTGATGGCTGTTACCGTTATCCCAGTGTTAATCGGCATGGGGGTTCGCGCCAAATGGTCTAATTTTGCTAAGCGATCAGAAACCTATGTTAGCTGGTTTTCGATGGCTGTATTAGCCTTTGTCATCATCAGTATTTGTATTAACTTAGGTGAGAAACTGATCGAGTTTGCTCTTGCAACAGGCCCTGCAGTTATTATGCTAAACCTAAGCACAATGATACTAGGATATCTTGCTGGTCGCTTTTTATTACACAAGGAAGCTCAGTCGCGCACAATCACCCTTGAAGTTGGCATGCAAAATGGTACTTTGGCCTTGTTAATTACTACAGGAATTTTACAAAGCGGCGCTATGTCGGTAGCACCGAGCATTTACAGTTTATTTATGTTCATTAGCGCATCAGCCTTTACTTACACAATGCTAAAACGCGATAAAACCGTCGCTCAAACTCGCTAGCTATTTATGAGTAGGCATTAATAGATGAAACTTAATAGTTCGCTTTAATCTGATCCAATAGCTCAGGTTGATAATCATCGGTTGAAATAGACAACCCCAGTGATTCAATCTGAGTATCTAGTTTACGTATTTTCTCATTCAATTCATCGATGGTCAGAGTATTATTATCCAATTGATACACTTGCTTACTAGCCTGTAGATTAAAATAACTAATAATAACTGCGCTGTTATCATCCGCATCCAAGGCTGCCCCCATTTTTTTTGAACTGCGATAAATACGATTCATCTCTCTCTTTAAGCTTCGAACATAATTGATTTCAGCCATAAACGGCTTAGTCTCTACCACTTTAAACAAGCCCGCGACAACAGCAGCTCCTACAACTACACCTACCAGATTCCACCAAAAATTATCATCTTCTAGACCACTGCCGAATAAAGCAATTAGAATGTTCGATACACTTAAGGAAGTAATCAACAATACAGCCACACAAGTAACTAAGGCAATATTAAGGCGTTTTCGATAAAGAGCTTTATCGATGGTTTGTAATTTCATCACGATATTCCGCTAATAACCCCCTATCTAAATGATAGAGGTGAATTCAAATATTAACGGATTATAACAATTTTCAAGCCTGAAGGTGAGTGATACGACAGTTCATTACCCGCAAATGATATTTAATGTACAAGCTCGCCTCTGAACTCATATTCATCATTTTCACAGCTAATTCTACCCTGCTCTTGCCCCGCCATAAGTTGCATAAATGCACCCTTATCGACTTTGACTAGATTTTCATGATCACCACTTTCAAAGAAAACCTCGCTCATCATGGAAAAAGTGGAATCCCAAATTACAGGAAATCCATAAACCTGCCCCAATGCAGGCACAGCCCCAACTTCACAATCAGCAAATAAATCTGCTAACTCTTGCTCCGCCACTAACCGAAAATGACCATTCATATGCTCATTCAACCAAGGCGTTACCAAGCGATTCGTAGAGGGAATTAAACAGAGGCGGTAAGTATCACCATCATGGGTCATAACGGCTTTAGCAACGTGTTTCGGTGAAACATGGGCAAGCTGCGCAGTTTGCAAGCTGTTAGTAGAATGAGGATGCGAAATTAGATTAAAGTCAATTCCAGACCGTCCTAAATGAGTTTCAATACTGGGAGCCATAGACATGAGAATTCCTCCTATAAACCACGACACCCTGTAAGAATAAAGCTCAGCATGAGAAAGAACAAAGAAAAGTGAGGTAAAGAACGGATAAGTTTAACTAGGTATTTTAATACTCCAATTTGCTATATCCAATTTGCCACTGCTTTTTCCCATTGCGGCTACGTATTAATTAATTGATTCGTCTCGACTCAATACCCAACAGCGTTCATTATTTATGAAACCAATTTACTGGTAATAACTGTTCGCGGCTGGGGCTGACATTAATATTAACTTACATTTTGAACCTAGCTGTTTTTGGGTCTGGATTTGTAGTTCTTTACCAATACCCTGGCTTTGGTATTTTTGATCTACCGCTAAGTCGGATAGGTAGCAACAATAGTGGAAACCTGTGACGTAGCGGGAGATGCCGACTAGGTTTTCTTCATACCACGCACTGATGATTAAGTTGCTGTTATTGATCATTCCTGCCAAGTATTCTTCGTTTTCGATTGGACGACGTTCGCCTAGGGTGGAGTTTTTTAGGAGTTGGGTGAATTGGGTTAGGGCGATGTTTAATTTGGTTTTTTGTTTGAGCCGTAGACTTGGTAGGTTATATTTTTCACTGGGCTATTCATTGAGATACTACTCGTTACAGACTCTTAAATTAAGAGATACTTCCTTGATTGGACTCACATGATAAATTACAGGCATAAAAAAACCAATACTGGGTATTGGTTTTTTTATTTGGAAGACAGAGTAAAGATAAAAGAATACGGCGTTGAAATATATTCTAGGGTACGTCCCTGCAGTGTCCGCCGGCCTGCCCTTCCATGGGCAGTCGAATAATCTAGCAGGAAGCTCCGCTTCCTAAGCGCTAGGTTATTCCCATTCGATCGTAGCAGGTGGTTTTGAGCTTACGTCATAAGCAACACGAGAGATCTGGGCAATTTCGTTAATGATACGGTTAGAAACTTTTTCTAACAGTTCATACGGAAGGTGCGCCCAGCGCGCTGTCATAAAGTCGATCGTCTCTACTGCACGCAAAGATACAACCCACTCATAACGACGGCCATCGCCTACTACACCCACAGACTTAACTGGAAGGAATACAACAAAGGCTTGAGACGTTTTATGGTACCAACCAAAGTTGTGTAGCTCTTCTAAGAAGATTGCATCGGCTTCACGCAGAATTTCGCAATATTCTTTTTTAACTTCACCTAAAATACGCACACCAAGACCTGGTCCTGGGAATGGGTGACGGTAAACCATGTCGTATGGCAAACCTAGCTCAAGACCCATCTTACGTACTTCGTCTTTAAACAATTCACGTAACGGCTCTACTAAGTCCATCTTCATGTCATCAGGTAAACCGCCCACATTGTGGTGAGATTTAATGACGTGTGCTTTACCGGTCTTCGACGCTGCTGATTCGATAACATCAGGATAAATAGTACCCTGCGCTAAGAAGTGAACGTCTTTAATCTTGGTCGCTTCTTCATCGAATACTTCAATAAAAGTATTACCGATCACTTTACGCTTTTGCTCAGGATCAGAAACACCGACTAACTTGCCTAAGAATAAATCAGCAGAATCAGAGCGAATAACTTTTACGCCCATATTATCGGCAAACATATCCATAACCGCATCGCCTTCGTTTTTACGAAGTAAGCCGTTATCAACAAATACACACGTTAGCTGGTCGCCAATGGCTTTATGCAATAACGCAGCAACGACTGATGAATCAACACCACCAGAAAGACCTAATAGAACTTTCTTATCACCAACTTGCGCGCGTACACGAGCAATTTGGTCTTCAATAATTTTTGCCGGAGTCCATAACGATTCACAGCCACAAATTTCGTGAATGAAATGTCCGACTAAGCGCTCACCTTGCAGTGTATGAGTTACTTCTGGGTGAAACTGTACGCCATAATAATTTTTCTCAGCATTGAACATGCCCGCGATTGGGCAAGATTCTGTCGATGCTAAAATTTCAAAGCCTGCTGGCATTTGCGTAACTTTATCACCGTGGCTCATCCAAACATCTAAGAACTTATCGCCATCTTCGACGTGATCAGAGATGTCTTTCAATAAAGCAGAAGTACCTTCCGCTTTAATGCGCGCATAACCAAACTCACGCAAATCAGAAGCTTCAACTTTGCCACCTAATTGCTCGGCCATGGTTTGCATGCCGTAGCAAATACCCAACACTGGAACATTCAGATCAAATACAGCCTGCGGAGCGCGAGGAGAATTCTCTTCAGTAACCGACTCAGGGCCACCGGCAAGAATAATACCGTTCGGTGCGTAATCGATGATTTCCTGATCATCCATATCCCAAGCACGAATTTCAGAAAACACACCTAACTCACGTACGCGACGCGCAATTAGCTGAGTATATTGAGAACCAAAGTCTAAAATTAAAATACGTTGAGCGTGAATGTCAGTCATAACCATCTCTTTCTAAAATGAAAAAACCCGCAGACGAATCAGCAGGTTATTAATTTGTTTCTTTGCCTTAGATTTAACTAAGGAGCTACCAGAATCTGTTGGCTTCTTTATCGATATATTAAGCCCACATCCCTGTACATCCGCCGGCCTGCACTTCCTTGTGCAGTCGTAAAACTTCACATGAAGCTGCGCTTCATAAGCCGTGAGGTTTTACCCCATACGATAATTCGGGGCTTCTTTCGTAATCTGCACATCGTGTACGTGTGACTCTTTCATACCCGCATTGGTGATACGAACGAACTCAGGCTTAGTACGCATTTCTTCAATCGTTGCACAACCGGTATAACCCATGGAAGCACGAACGCCGCCCATCAACTGATGTACGATATTAGTCAATGGACCTTTAACCGCGATACGACCTTCGATACCTTCTGGTACCAACTTGTCTACGCCGCTATTTTTATCTTGGAAGTAACGATCTGAAGAACCCTGGGTTTGACCCATAGCGCCAATTGAACCCATTCCACGGTAGCTCTTATAAGCACGACCTTGGAACAACTCAACTTCACCTGGAGCTTCATCAGTACCTGCAAGCATGGAACCAACCATAATCACACTCGCGCCAGCAACGATCGCTTTTGCAATATCACCAGAATAACGGATGCCGCCATCAGCGATAACCGGTACACCGTATTTTTCCATCGCAGCAGAAACGTTGGCAACGGCTGACATTTGAGGAACACCAACGCCAGCAACAATACGCGTAGTACAAATTGAACCCGGGCCGATGCCGACTTTAACGCCATCAGCACCTGCTTCAGCTAAAGCAATCGCTGCTTCGGCAGTAGCAATGTTACCTGCAATAATTTGCAGATCAGGGAAGTTGGCTTTCGCCCAACGTACACGATCAATAACGCCTGTACCTGCTGGGTTACTGGTATGGCCGTGTGCAGTATCAATAACAACGACATCAACGCCTGCAGCAACCAATGCAGCAATACGCTCATCAGTACCAAAACCGGTACCTACCGCAGCGCCAACACGTAAGCTGCCACGCTCATCTTTCGATGCTAGAGGATAAGCTTGTGCCTTATTCATATCTTTTACTGTCATCATGCCCGCTAGCTTGCCAGCGTCATCAACAACTAAAACTTTTTCAATGCGGTGTGTATGTAATAAATTCTGCACCACATCACGGCTTTCGCCTTCTTTAACCGTCACTAACTTTGCTTTTGGCGTCATCACTGTTGAAACAGCAGCATCTAGATTCTTTTCAAAACGCACATCACGACTCGTAACAATACCAACCAACTCATCGCCATCAACAACAGGCACACCTGAAATCTTATGCATTTGAGTTAATTCTAATAATTCACGAATCGTTGTAGTACTTGCAGTTACGATTGGGTCTTTAACAACACCACTTTCGTAACGCTTAACTTTAGATACTTCTGCGGCCTGCTCTTCAACAGTCATATTCTTGTGAATAATGCCGAGGCCACCGTCTTGTGCGATTGCAATCGCCAAACGGGCTTCAGTCACTGTATCCATAGCGGCAGAAATAAGGGGGATATTAAGCTCGATACCTTTTGTAATGCGCGTTTTAAGCGACACTTGGTTCGGCAGAACTTCAGAATAACCAGGAACTAATAAGACATCATCGAATGTCAAAGCATCTTCAGCGATTCGCAACATATGAGGCAACCTGAAAGTAAGGTGGGTATAAACTTTGACGCGGTATTTTACTGATGAATGTACTAGTTGGCAAGCCTTTGATCAGCAAACCAAAAAATAGGGATAATGCCGCAAGCTGACTAATCAGTCAAGAAATTAAGTAAAACTTCTCGATACTCCTCAAAATTAAACGTCTGAATATGCCCACCTTTCGATTCTTGCCACAATTTAGGCTCTTTAGCTTGGTCATAAAGCTCTCGCCCTAGCGCATAAGGCAAAACGCCATCAGTTTGGCTATGAAACATGAGTAGAGGCTTAGGAGATATTTCAGCCACATATTTTTCAGGATCCCACTGTGTTGGCAACAACCAGGTGAAAGGCCAGGCAATCCAAGTCACAGCAGAATTTAATGTCACGTATTGAGCGATATCCCTATAACCTGTAAAGCTAGCATCCAGAACTAAACCATCAAGATCATACTGATCTTCAAACAACGCCATACTGGTTGTCGCAATTGCCGAACCGATACTTTGACCTAGGATAAATATTTTGCGGTTAGGAAAACGCTGGCGCAGCCAAACGAGTGAAGCCTCCACGTCTTGAAATATAGCGGGGATGAAGGGCTCGCCTTTCGAGTGGCCATAGCCGCGATAATCCAACAAAAAAACATTAACACCCTTCTCAGGCAGCCAATAAACACTGCCAATATGAGTACTTATATTTTCAGCATTACCATGAAGGAATAATACGACAGGAGAATCTTCGTCTACCTCAGCCTTAGAAGCGGGTAAAAACCAGGATGCGAGTTCAGCGCCATCATCAGCCCGAAGCATCACGTCTTCATAGGCTAAATTAATATCAGCTGGGGTTCGCACATATTGCTGCTGCGGATAAAATAATAAACTCGTAAGATTACTACAGCCACCTAACAAAAATACAAGCAAGACGAGAGAAGATAATTTTGTCACATTAAAAATACCAATTTAGCCCTAGTTTAACACTGTCGCCATCAACCTTCTTTTTACCCAAGAAATTCCCATTATGGGAAAGCAACTCTCGCTTTGCTTCAACTCGTAATTGCAGATTCCTCGCCAGTTTAGTACCTAAAGATACAGACACATCCTGGTAATCAAATTCATCACCCGCGACCGAAGGAAAATAACTGGCAAAAGTATTCATTTGCCATTGACTACCCTGATACAACCAACCCAACTGAGTCCCCCCAGCTAACTGATAATCTTTTTCGAATTGACCAGAAACTTTTAAACGGCCCTCTAATAAACCGTAGACTTGACCCAAGTGGTTATTATCAAAACCTAGGTCATAACTATAGCCACCTGCAACATCTAAGTGTGCGAATAAGTCACTACCCTCAACTAAGAAACGATCTACACCCGCATTGACCCTCCATGAAATTGGCTGTTGAAAAGAATCTCTCACACCTAAAGACAAGATATTAATAAGACTAAATTTCTGTAATTTAACCTTAACATCAGAATCTGTCTCGCCAGATGCATCTTGATTGATTACTCGCAGAGTGAAAGAGCCCATTTCAATTTGTCCTCCTTTAATAAATCCATCAGGAAGATCCATCAATTCATGGTAAGCAATACGAAAATTAACATCCATGAATTCCTCTTCATTCTGCTGGCCAAGATATAGGCTCGTACGTTGCGTTAAGTGCCCTTGATCGTCACGTACTACTGGCGTTTGTATGGGCTGAAACACATCATTTAAAGGGATCTTACTGCGCGCAGATAATAAGGCTAATGAACGTTTTCGATTTTCCGGGGAGTTCTGTTTCTTTTTCACCACGAGATAACGTAAATAGCTGATGGATACTTCTAAGATTTGAGCTTTTTCAAGATCTGATAATTTCTGAAATGCAAGTTTTGAAATATTATGCGGCTCTAACGCAATCTTTTTTGCCCATTCTTTTTGCTCACTACTGAGCTGTGATTGCTGCTGGTTAAGCATAACCCCGAATGAAGGTCGATAATCGACACGTTCGACTTTACCGATATCAATTAAACTCCGAATTGTATCCACAGGCATCGCTTTCAATGAAAAATCTTTTGCGACATCAATACGTTCACTGGATGCATCTAAGAGCGCCAGTAACCGATAAGAGCAATTTTCATCAAAAAAGAAATAATCAAACTCAGTACCCTTAGTTTCCCAGATATGATTCACAAACTGATCGACTTCATGCGCCGTTAAATTTAAGCGATACTCCCACACATCTCGATGTTCTAAATGACTGTATTCATTAACCTTGGCATAATAAGGTAATACTGAAACTACTCCAGGATAGCCTCCCGCTAAGCCCTTGTAACTAAATACCAATTCGTTGTCTGTAGGATCTGCGTTAGCGGCAAAGTTCACACTATAAGCGAGTAATTTACTTTTACTTTCATCTTCTCGATCCAACCTAATTAAGGTGTGGCCATACATAGAGGAAGGTGAGTTCAAATAAGATGCGGGGAAAATTAACGTTAATTTATGTGCATCAATTTCATTCTTCCAGTCACTCAGATCGCTGCAGGATTGATCAACCCAATTAGAATGAAATTGTTTTAACCATTTATAACGGGCAGGGAAACGACACTGCAATGATTCATTA
>Ga0209396_1003632_pt1 | contig 15433 bp, 15 predicted proteins | sample GOMGulsemesocosm_6_FD_184638 | JGI IMG/M metagenome (GOLD analysis project Ga0209396, IMG submission 184638) | Methane-oxidizing microbial communities from mesocosms in the Gulf of Mexico - GOM8C Gulf of Mexico (SPAdes) (version 2) | ecosystem: Environmental > Aquatic > Marine > Cold seeps...
ATGGTGTTTCAACTACAGTTAATTGGGAGGTATTAGTACAGAACACTGCTGCTGGAACAACTAAAGTAGATGTTGATGGAGACGAGGTGTTAATAGCTCCCTATAATCCAGAGCGTTTACAAGTTCGATACGATTTTTCACCAGCTTTACCCTTTACGCCCCAGAGTTTAATTTTCACAGCTAATAACAGTAGTTCTTACCCAGATACCTTTAGTTTAAACTATGCCAGTAAATCGGCAAGTTCAATAAAGGTGAATATTACACGAACTGATGTTTTTGGAGATGATGGTGGTGTTTCATATAAATGTTGGCAAGGGCAATATTATTTTGATGTATTTATGACAGACTAAACCTAATAGAGTTAACCCTTAATTACATATGGTGACTAATTGATTTTACATTTTATAAATCGGGTAAAAATTAAATCGGGTATTAATTTTATAGATTGGTCATTGTTAAAAGAGAGCTTTTTAAAGCTCTCTTTTAACTTTTATTATGGGTTTTAAAAAGAATAAAATACTAAAAACGGATTTAATTCGTTTCTAAGATTATTTCATCACAAGGATAAACAATGTTTGGTGTTGGTGTATCTAGATTTTTTTTAGAAATATTATCTACTTTGAAGTCTGTCCAAACATTATTATTTGGTGTACCTGCATTGCAATCTTTTGTCATTTTAAGCGTCCAATTGTAAGTTTTACAAGCAATTAAGTCCATTTCCTTTTGCATAGTTTGGCCATTATTACTCCAAGTTTTATCAAGCCCTGTAATTGCTACTGACTGAGCAAAAGTAAAAACTACTAGCGCATTTCTAGTGTTTTCGCTAGGGGTATAAGTAAAGGTATAGGCACCACCTCTATGTTTTAAGTAGCTAAAGCTTTCTTCACAATCATTACAATTTTCAACACTAATTGTTGTTTGAGCAAACCTTCCAGGTCCAATTTGATATCTCAGTGGATAATCTCCAGCCACATCAAATTGAAGCGAAAAGCACATAAGGTCATATTCTGATTTAGCTGTATGAAATACTTGAACCCAATCTCCTGTGTTGTCATCCCATTGTTTTGCTTGTAAAATTGTTCCTTTTGGAGCGTTGAAACAAAATTCAGATGGTTCACCAGTACAAATTAATTCGGGGATAATAAACGTTCCTGAAACCCTTGAGTTTTCTTGAGAATTAAGAACTTTTTCGGACTCTATTAAATCTTTTTCACAAGAAATGAACGTTACTAGAAAAATTGTTAATACGGATAATAAATAATATAACTTTTTCATAATATATAAATTTGATTAATAATAAAATTCATAATGAAAATCTTAATAAAACAAATAACATTTCATCTTTTAATAATTAAAAAATGTTTTTAAAAATGGTGTTTTATTAATTAGGTATAATTTATTTACACTTTGAGGGCTAGCAGTCATTTACTATATGAAAGTAAATGATGTTTTTAGTATAAAATTGTTTTAGTTAGATTGATTGTACAATCAATCATTAATTGAATACTCTTTTTGAGGATTGAGTATTTTTTTTTAGTAAGTGAAGTTAGAATTGTATTCTAAATACAGATTAAATATAAGGTGTTTTTAAATTTGTTTGCCCAAATATTTTATATTTTCGATAAGAGTGTGTATAAAACCGACGTAATGTATAACGACTTGTATTTAAGGGGGTTGCATTGATTGGTTCAGTTGAACTACACCGTCATAAATTAATAAAATATATTGGATTATAAGGAGATGTTTTTTAAGCCCTGATATTAAATAGGGGCTATGTCTTTATGATGTATTATAAAATCAATTTCAAAAGTTATAATGTTGATATGTAGTTGTTAACAATAAATAATCAAAGTAATTAACATTTTTTTTGATTATGTTTTATGTGAAATACACACTGTTGTTATTGATGTGGGAGAATAATATAATATAAAAATTAAAATGATGAATGCTGATTTTATGAGGCGTCTTTGAATAAAATTGTTAATAAAATAAAAGAGTATTTCAAGTTAACTGTTTGATAGTTAGGTTGTTTTTGAATATGTTTACAGTCCCCAAAAAGAATAACTTACAAAATATTTAACCAATATTAAATTTACACATGGGGAAAACACTAATTTTATCCTGTTTTTTATGGGGTATCATCTGCTTTGGACAAACAAGCGGTGTAGGAATAAATGAACTTGTTCCTGAACAAGCTTTGCATTTAGGTTCACAAACCGGGACTATTCGAGTCGATGGTTTAAATTCAACAAATAATGGTTTTAACGGAGGTGAAGTAGATAGAACATATCCACTTTATGTTGATGCTAATGGAGATTTGACTCTTGATATTTCAGCCTATCAAAATAGTGATGGGGATGACGCTTTTGATACGGCATCAATTAATGGAACAGTAACAATACTGCCAGTTGGACTTGATGATGGATATGAAGTTGTGGAAATTACTTCAATTCCAATTACGATTGATAGAGATGTAATGTTGGAATTAAAGTACTCTTTGAGTATTGAGGTTTTTCAAGACAATGCACTTACCATTATCAAAGACGCATATGCTCGAAATGTTACTAATTATTTTACTGTAGATACCCCTGTTTTAAACTCTACAACAAGAAGGTATGCACAAAGTTCTAAATGTTATTTTAACAGAAATGATGCTGGAACAGATGCTTCAGCAGCACCTAATGCTGCAACGGGTTTTATATACAATAGTGGTACAACATATATTCCTCTTACAGCGGGGACACATACACTTCGTTTTTATGGAAGTGCTAGTTCAGGAACTAGTAACCGTTCAACATTTGTAAGATTTGCAGGAGGACCTGATGCTATATTTTTACGTTTATATTAAGCCCAAACTAACCCAACCCGATTAAAATGAAAAAAAGTATTTATTATTTGCTGTTATTAACAGTAATTCCTTCAATGGCCCAAGTAGGTATTGGTACATCAAACCCACAACAGGAACTTCATGTAGCAGGAACAACATCAACAATAAGAATAGAAAGTTTAAATAGTATAAATGAACCAGTATTAAATGATGGAGTTAAATTAGCTCCTGTTTATATGATGGGTAATGGTGATTTAACTCTTGAGCCCCCCGGGTTTAACTCTGGTGCAGGTTTAGGGAACTTAGAACCTTTAAATTTCTTAATTAACGTACCAAATTTTGTTCCAAACGGACCTTACGGAGACGGGACAGTAGTGCAAAATGACACCAGTATTACTTCTGCAACTAGTCAACTAGTATCGGTTCCGTTTTCATCGCCTCAAAATGCGTTAATAGAAGTAAGGTATGTTTTAACAATTGATTTATCAGATCAGTTTTTGCCTGCACCTGCTGCTTCAACCTTTAGTGATATTTCTGCAAGAACTATTCGTTGCTATTTTTATATTGATTTAAATAATGACGGTTTAGACGCTGCTGAACTTTCCAAAGTTTATGGTTTGCATGGTGAAGCCTATGCGTCATATGCTCAAGGTTCAGTTGGTTATGCTTTTATTCATGGTGTTGGATACGGAAGTATTCCTCAAGGAAACCACTCTCTTGTATTTTTTGGAGAGACAGTTGATGGGGCTAATAGAGAAACCTATGTTGGTTTTGGTGGCTCTTCTGATTATTTAAAAATACGTATCTATAACTAATAATTAAATGATGAAAAATATTATATTTTATATACTGCTAATAACTTCAGTAACCATATTTGCTCAAGTTGGTGTTAACACTACAAATCCACAAGAAGAACTACATGTTGAAGGAGCTACTTCAACTATTCGTGTTGAAGGGTTAAGTTTCACAAATAACACATTAAATTTAGGTAATGCTGAAAATACGAGAGTATATGCTGATGGAAATGGCGACTTGGTGTTAGGAAGTCAACCTCAAAATATTGAGTTATTATTTAATCCAGCAAACTATTTAGAAGACCCTTTGGATACTGGCGGGGCAAATAGCAATCAAATAAATCAAACTGGAGTGGGGTCAGGATATGATGAAGGAGGATGGCCAAGGCAAACAGGACCAGGTTTGTCAACTTTTACCCTAACAAGAAACGCAATTGTTGAAATAAATTACTCACTTTCATACGAAATTTATAAAAGCGGAATAGGTATTTCTGATAATCATGCTAGAACAGTCCAATTCTATGTTTACTTGAGAAGAAATGGTCCCGAGAATGTTAACCCTAGCGACGCAAATCTTGTTCGTAATGATGTAGATGGTAATCCAATTGATTTCGCAGGAAACGACGGAGCATTGGGTTATAGTGGTCAATTCTATACCAATGGGAATAGTAGTGGTGCAAGTGGACTTGAAGGTTTTGATAGAAAGTATTATGCAACAGGGCATGATTATGTAAAATTAGGACCGGGAACGTATACTCCAATGTTTGCGGGGGTTATGTTTGTTGCTAATACTGCAGGGACTGGTTCTGTTAAGATGCAAATTGGCGGGGGAGATGATGAAATTGTGGTAGTGGCACATTACTATAATTAGAAAAGTAAATAATCCAATTCAAAAAAAAACCTGATTAGTTATTTAATCAGGTTTTTTTTTGAATTGGATATGAGCTAGTTTGATAGAAACAGTAAGAAGGGGAAAGTAAAAGGAGGTAACTTAAATCATTTGAGGTAAAATCAATAGAAAGGTTTAAATTTGCATTTTACAATAACTTACCATTAGTTTTTTTAATATAAAAAGCGGGTTTTTGTATCTAAACAGGATTAAAGTTTAAGAGTATGAATGAAGAAAATATAGCAAAAATTAATGAGGTGATAGCTCAGTATTTTGAAGGGAATACTAATATAGATTGGATTCCTGCAAAAAGCATTATGCCGGAATTAATTAAAGCTGGAGTATTTAATAAGGATGAAAAAAAAGGATTACCAATCCGTAAGGTATTCAGGAAATTAGATAAAGCAGCCCAATTGAATAAAATACCTGCTATTCATGCAGAGAGAAGGTCTGAAAACGTGTATTGGTATTTGGTTAGAGAAGGTAAAGAATACTCGCCTAATGAAGTGATAAGCCCTCTTACTAAAAAAGAAAAGGGAATATTGAATATTGAAAATAGTGATGAGTTTTACTTGGTAAATTTATGTGATGAGCTACTTAAAGAAAAAGCATCAAGAAAACATACGTTTGATACTTTGGTAGGTAAATTGCATAAAAAAGGTAAAACTAGAACTAAACTTCCTCTTGATGCTTATTATGAGGATTTAAAGTTAGTAATAGAATTTTTTGAGAAAAAGGAGACTAACGAAAGTAGTGAAAGGGAAGCTCAAAGAAAATTTTATGATCAACGAAAGAAAGATGTTCTTGAGAAAAAGGAAATCCGTCTGATTGATATTAATTATGCTTTATTTGAGTGTGATGAAAATGACAGATTAGTTCGAAATAAAGCAAATGATTGTAGAGTACTTAAAGATCTTTTAAAGGATTTTATATAAAATAATAACAATACATTTTATTGAGTGGTAATGAACTATGATGCTTTAAAAAGGTTTGTAGTATCTTTGCCCTAAATATTTTTTGAATATATGGAGCATAAAGCAGGTTTTGTAAACATTATTGGAAATCCGAATGTTGGTAAATCAACATTGATGAATGCATTTATTGGTGAAAAATTATCAATAATAACATCAAAAGCACAAACTACCAGACATCGTATTTTAGGTATCGTAAATGGTGATGATTTTCAGGTGGTGTTGTCTGATACGCCAGGTATTATCAAACCCGCTTATGAGTTACAAGAGTCCATGATGGGTTTTGTAAAATCAGCTTTTGAAGATGCTGATGTGCTTATATATATGGTTGAAATTGGGGAGAGAGCTTTAAAAGATGAAGATTTTTTCAATAAAATAGCTAATTCTAAAATTCCAGTTTTATTATTGTTAAATAAAATTGATACTTCAAATCAAGAGATGTTGGAGGAACAAGTGCAGTATTGGGCAGCTAAAGTCCCTACGGCAGAAATATATCCAATATCAGCGCTTGAGAACTTTAATGTTCCTGAGGTGTTTGAAAGAATTGTAGAATTATTGCCTGTATCACCAGCATATTATCCTAAAGATCAATTAACGGACAAACCAGAACGTTTTTTTGTTAATGAATGTATCCGTGAAAAAATACTATTGCATTATAAAAAAGAAATCCCTTACTCGGTAGAAGTTGAAACTGAGGAATTTTTTGAGGATGATGATATCATCAGAATGCGATCAATAATTATGGTTGAGCGAGAAACTCAAAAAGGAATCATTATAGGGCATAAAGGAAGTGCTTTAAAACGTGTTGGTGTAGAGTCAAGAAAAGACTTAGAAAAATTTTTCGGAAAGCAAGTGCATATAGAATTGTATGTTAAAGTGAATAAAAACTGGCGTTCAAATTCACAACAATTGAGAAGGTTCGGTTATAATAATAAATAAAAAAAAGCCCACTATTTTTAATAGTGGGCTTTTAAAATATCTATAAAATTTTGGGGCTTTATAGATTGCCAATTAAGGGATTATGGTTTGGCTACAGCAATTGTTTCTTTAGCGGCTAATGTATTTTTCTTAAAGATTTCTTTCTTCTGTACATCACAATAACGTTTTTTGCAACTCCATCCGCTTGAACATGATGCTAATACTACTCCGATTGTTATTGTTAAGATTGCTTTTTTCATAATATGATTTTGATTAAGGGTTAATTTCATCATTTATATGTATTAAAAACAAGACGAAATACAAAAACCCTACTTTTGAACTCATTTTTTTTCAAAAAATTTTTATTTTAACAAAGTTGTTGTTTCTTTAATTCATATTAAAAATCTATATAAAGGGAGTTATGTTGTACCTATTCGGAATTATTGTAGTTGGGTATTTGTTGTATAAATGTTATGTTTTGTTTTTTAGGAATACTATAGTTTTTAATGCTGACTTGACAGAAATTCAAAAAGAACTTCTTGAAGAAAATGTTTTGTATTTTTCTAAATTAAATGCAGAAGAAAAAGAGCGTTTCTCTAAAGCAGTAGCGTTATTTTTAAGTAAAATAAAAATTAAAGCCGTTTCATGTATTGTCTCGGAAGTAGATGAGTTGTTAATAGGTTCAAGCGCTATTATCCCTGTATTTGGTTTTGATAATTGGACCTATGTAAACCTTAAGGAGGTGTATATATTCCCAGATGCATTTAATTCAAAACTTGAATATGTAGGCTGGAGAAACAACAGAAAAATATTAGGAATTGTAGGAGGAGGAATATTGAAAAATAAAATGGTACTTTCTCAAAAAGCTTTACGTCTTGGATTTGAAAATACATCAGATAAAAATAACACGGCAATTCATGAATTTGTTCATTTAATTGACATGACTGATGGTGATGTAGATGGGTTGCCATTGAGTATTATTGATAAACCTTATACATTACCGTGGTTTGATTTAATTCATAAAAAAATCAAACATATTGATAACGGTAAATCTGATATTAACCCATATGGAGCAACCTCAAAAGTGGAGTTTTTTGCAGTTGCTAGCGAGTATTTTTTTGAACGTCCTAAATTATTAAAGCGTAAACATCCTGAATTATATAAAAAGTTATCGGTGTTTTTTAATCAAGATAGAGGGTAATAAAAAGGAGTTAATTAATTACTACTTCTCAGTACGTCTCTCATAAAATGATGTTGCGCTAACATTTCAGGGATACTTTTTTTCTTATTTGATTGTCCAATGAAATATAATGTTAGCCAAACGAAGAATAAAATAACTATAGCTATTATTTGTAAATCAAAAGGCCTTCCTAAACTCCATTTTGTATAAGTCCATACGCAAATTGCTAAGCCTAAAACAGCTATAATAAAATGTAAAAACATGAATAGTGTCCATATAGTTGGGCTTGGTCCGAATAAGCCTTTAACGGTGCTTTTATGCTCGTTTATAGGGATGATTTCAAGATGCAGTTGAGGTGATGTAATTTGTTGATGCGCCTTTGGGACTCTAATAAAAACATGGTTTCCTGTTCTGCTTACTATAAATTTTAATTGACTTTTCTTTGAGTCCTCGAAGGAAGAAAGTGCTTTTTCATTAGGCTGGTCGATCTCAAAAGAGAATCTTGGTCTTAAAATTGTTTCGTTTAGTTCTTTATTAGCTAAGGGCATTTCTCGTTTTTTTGTAGGTTAATATACAAAAATTAAACATATCTATAATTTATAAATGTTTTAAAGGTCTTAATGCTCAAGGATATTCAGTACTTTTGCAAAAAATTATTTACAAAGATTCATGTTGATTTGCAATATGTTTTGTAAACATTAATAATAGTATGAGTAATATAGTAGCTATAGTTGGAAGACCAAATGTTGGAAAATCAACATTGTTTAATCGTTTGATTCAGAAAAGAGAAGCCATTATTGATTCAGTAAGTGGTGTTACTCGTGATCGTCATTACGGTAAATCTGACTGGAATGGAAAAGAGTTCTCTGTAATTGATACTGGAGGATATGTAGTAGGAAGTGATGATGTTTTTGAAGCTGAAATTGACAAGCAAGTTGAGTTGGCTATTGATGAAGCCGATGCCATAATTTTTATGGTAGATGTAGAGTCAGGTATTACTGGTATGGACGAAGAGGTTGCTAACTTATTACGTAGGGTGAATAAGCCTGTGTTGTTAGCAGTAAATAAAGTTGATGCTGCAAACAGGTTAAATGATGCTGCTGAGTTTTATGGTTTAGGATTAGGTGAATATTATCCTTTAGCAAGTATTAGTGGTAGTGGAACAGGTGAGTTACTTGATGCATTAGTAAAAGTATTACCAGAAATTGAGGAGGAGGAAGAATCTGATTTACCTCGTTTTGCTGTTGTTGGGCGTCCAAATGCAGGAAAGTCTTCTTTTATAAATACATTAATTGGAGAAGATAGGTATATAGTTACTGATATTGCAGGTACAACTCGTGATTCAATCGATACAAAATTCAATCGTTTTGGTTTTGAGTTTAACTTAATTGATACAGCAGGAATCCGTAGAAAAGCGAAAGTTAAAGAGGATTTAGAGTTTTATTCTGTAATGCGTTCGGTGCGTGCCATTGAATTTTGTGACGTATGTTTGGTAGTAATTGATGCAACTAGAGATTTTGACTCTCAAGTACAAAACATTTTTTGGCTAGGAGTTAAAAATAGCAAGGGTGTTGTAATATTAGTAAATAAGTGGGATTTAGTAGAAAAAGATCATAAAACTACTAAGGCTTATGAAGCACATATTAGAGAGCAGATAGCTCCTTTTACTGATGTACCTATCATTTTTATGTCAACATTAACAAAGCAACGTATCTATAAAGCTATTGAAACAGCTGTAGAAGTATTTAACAATAGAAGTAAAAAAATAGCAACAAGTAAGTTTAACGAAACGATGTTGCCAATTATTGAGCGTACATCACCACCAGCATATAAAGGGAAACATGTTAAAATTAAGTATTGTATGCAGTTACCAACTAAAACACCTCAGTTTGTGTTTTTCTGTAATTTGCCTCAATATGTTAGAGACGGGTATAAACGTTTCTTAGAAAATAAGTTGCGTGAACATTATGATTTTTCTGGTGTTCCAATAAAAATTTATTTCAGAAAGAAATAATCACTCATTTAAAAATAGTAAAGTCCCTTTAAACACTGCGTTAAAGGGACTTTTTTTTTGTGTTAAAGTTTTATTAAAGCGTGTTTGTAAACATGTAAAGACAATATTTAGATTTAGTTTCGCGTTCTACAAAACTAACTAACCTACTTACTCAATGAAAAACCTACTTTTCTTATGTATTCTATTGAATACATTTATTTCTTTTGCTCAAAATTTCGAAATTACCGGAACGCTAAAAGATAAAGACAATAACTTAATTGAGTCTGCAACGGTTTATTTAGAATCTATTAAAGATTCTACAATGATTAGCTATACTATTTCTGATGATAAAGGGATGTTTAATTTGTCAGGAAGAACGAAAGACCCAAAAGCAAACTTTTTTGTGTCCTATACAGGAATGAAACCTTTGAAAAAAGAATTGATTCTTTCTCAAAATGCAACAAATCTAGGTGATTTAGTTTTAGAAGAGAACTCTGAATTATTAGGAGAAATAGTTGTTGTAGCTGAAAGAGCTCCTATTACCATTAAAAAAGACACTTTACAATTTAATGCAACTTCCTTTAAAACAGGTGTAGATGCAAACGTGGAAACATTATTGAAAAAATTGCCTGGCGTTGTTGTTGATAAAGATGGTAATATAACGGTTAACGGAAAAAAAGTAAATAAAATATTGGTAAACGGTAAAGAGTTTTTTGGAAGTGATTTAACCATTGCTACTAAAAATTTGCCAAAAGAAATCATTGACAAAATACAAGTAGTAGATACCAAAACAAAAGAAGAGGCTTTTACAGGAGAAGAAGGAGATAAAGAAAACAAAACCATAAATATTACCATTAAAAAGGACAAGAATAAAGGTTTTTTTGGAAGAGCAACTGCGGGTTACGGAACAGACGACAGATACTCAGTAAGTGGAATTTTAAACTACTTTAATGAAGAGGAACGTTTGAGTGTACTAGGTGGTTCAAACAATGTAAATACTTCTGGGTTTAATAGTGATGAAGTAAAAGATATTGGAGGAGGTTCGAATAATTGGAGAAAGGTAAATGGAGTCTGGCAGAAATCGAATCCCTTATTCAATAATTCTTCCGACGGTATTACTCAAACTACATCTGCTGGGGTTCATTATGCTAATGAATGGAACAAAAAAACTGATTTGGGTACAGATTACATTTACAACCAAAGCGATACAGAAACTGGATCCAATTCAAGGACAGAAACGTTTTTACCTGATAATAATTCATATACGACAGTTTCTAATTCTAATTCTGATAGAAAAGCATTTGATCATAATTTTAATTTGGAGTTTGAAATAAAGCCAGATACCTTAACCAGGATATCGGTGAAGCCTAGTTTTTCAAAAAGCAAAGGAGATTTGTTTAGTGCAAATACAAGTAGAAGAAGTAATTTAGTTGATGGTTTAACAAGTAACTCGTCTACTAATACGATATCGAACTTTGATAATTACAACGCTAACTTTGACGCGAGTATTTCCAGAAAATTTAAAGTTCCTGGGGAAAGTTTAAGTTTATGGTTAAATTCTGGATACAATAGGAATAAGTCTGAAGATATATTTAAATCTGAGATTGACTATACCGATATAGCGCTTACAGATGAAAATGTAAATCAACTAAAAATAAACAAACAAACAGGAGAATTTTTAACCGCAAACTTACGTTATACAAGAGTTCTAAAAGGAAATTGGTTTTATAATATTGCACTACGTTCAGATATAAATAACTCAGAAGTTAATAGAAACACGCTTGATTTTGATAATTTCACACAACAGTATAGTAGTACAAATACTGCCTTGACGAACGAAATAAAAACGAATACAACTATATTGGCCCCTACAGCTGGTGTGAAGTATAAGAAAGATAAATTAAGTATTCGTTTTAATGTTGGCTATAACTTTACAACCTTAAAAAATGAAGATATATTAGCTAATACATCTATTTCGAACAGGTTTAATAGCATGAACTTTATGGTTAACCTGTGGCAACAAATGGGGCAAGGAAAATCTATTTGGGCAAGAATATCCAATAGAGCAAGAACACCTCAAATTAGTCAATTACAGCCTATAGTAGATAATTCAAACCCGTTAAATACTATAGTAGGAAACCCTAATTTGAAAGCGTCTAATGTTACACGAATTGCACTTAGTCATAGAAACTTTAATATGAAAACGAAAAGTGGGTATAATGTATATGCTTCCACTTCATTTACTGAGAATGCTTCTGTTTCAAAAAGTATAACTGATTTAACAACAGGTAAACGTACTACAACTTATGAGAATGTAAATGGATCATATTGGGCATATGTGAGTGCAGGCTATAATAAAAAATATAAATTAGATAAGAATAGTTTTTCTTACAATTTAGATATGGTTGTTAGCGGAGGAAAAGTCAAAAGCTTTTCTAATGGGATAATGTTAGATAAAAATAGTCTTGACTTAAGACCAGGTGTGTCATTTACATATAATTATAATGATTTAATAGAGGTAACACCACGTTATAACTATAATCATAATACTTTGGATTATTCAATTGATTTAGGTCAAGAAACAAACTATTCAAGCTCAAGTTTAGGAATTAATTTAGAAACGTATTGGCCTAAAATGATAGAGTTTACAAATGATTTTACTATGAATCATAACCCTAGTGTAGCTCCTGGATTTAGTAAAACAACTTATATGTGGAATGCGAGTTTAGGGATGAAAATGATTAAGGATAAAGGGATACTAAAATTAAAGGTATTTGATTTGTTAAATCAGAATACTAGCGTAAGTAGATCTGCGTATCAAGATTATATTTCAGATACAGAAAGTTTAGTATTGAAGCAATATTTTATGTTGAGTTTTACATACAAAGTGAATAAAATAGGTGGTAAGAAGAAACCAAGTTTTTAATCAGAGTAAATAAATTCATAAAAAAACCTTTAGTTAATAACTAAAGGTTTTTTTATGAATTTATTTACCAGCTTCCACTAGCGCCTCCCCCTCCGAAGCCACCACCGCCAAATCCTCCAGAGAAACCGCCGCCGCTTCCGGAAAATCCACCACCAGAATAACCACCACCACCAAAACTTCCAGTACTACCACCGTAAGAACGTCCTCCGCTGGATAATATTATGGTTTCAAAAGGAGATAATCCCCTTGTGCGCCTTCCTCCTTTATAATCATCGTCGTCATCTTTTTGATGTTTTGCAATTAAGGAAAGTATAAAAACGAAAAACATAGTGCTTAATAGTAGGGTTAAGCCAGCAGGGAAACCATCTTTCTTTTTTCTGTTTTTTGGAGCCTTAAATTCACCGTTTAAAGCTGCTATTATAGCATCCGTTCCTTTGTCTAAACCTGAAAAATAGTCTCCGCGTTTAAACTCGGGTAAAATCACTCGGTTTAAAATGCGCTCTGCCATTAAATCGGTTAATCGGTATTCAATACCATATCCAGTACTGATATCAATTTTTCGATCTTCAGAGGCGACCAAGATGAAAATACCATTGTCTTTATCTTTATCTCCAATACCCCATTTGTGTGCCCAATTTGTAGCTGTTAAGGATATGTCATCTCCATTCAAGGTTTTTTCTGTTGCGATAACAATTTGTGTAGAAGTTGTGTCAGCGTATTTAATCAGTTTTTGCTCTAAGTATAACGCTTGTCCTTTACTTAAAATCTCAGCTGAATCATAAACACTAGTTTCTAATGCTGGTTTTTCAGGAATATCAAATTGCCCAAAACCTAGTTGACAAGTAAATAATGTAACAAGAATTAATGCAGTAAAACGGAAAAAGTTTTTTTGTTTCTGCATTATTTTTTAGATATTTCGTCAGACAATTCGTTGGAGTCATTCGCGACACTAGGGAAATGTTGCTGTAGTTGTTTTCCGGTTTCTAGTACTCCATTAATTAATCCGTCTTTAAATTCCTGCTTTTTAAAGTGTGAAATGACAATTTCTTTAGTGCTTTCCCAAAAGGTGTCAGGAACTAATTTGTTTATCTCTTTATCTCCGTAAATAACAAATGTTTTACTACTTACAGCTACATAAAACAAAACGCCATTGTGTAAGGTTGTTTCCCCCATGTGTAGCATATGAAACACTTCTAATGCTCGTTCATGAGCATCTTTTCGAATACTGTTTTCTATGTGCACACGTATTTCGCCAGAAGTCATTGCTTCTGCTTGTTGAATAGCCCGTACAATTTCTTGCTCTTCTTCTTTGTTTAGGAAATTTTCTAATAACGACATTATTCTTTTATATAGTCGTTGATGTCTGGAGCTTTTTCTGAACCTTTTTGAGCTTTAAAGCGTTCCTTTTTATCGAAATTAAAAACTCCTGCTAGCAAGTTTCCTGGGAACTGCCTAATATGATTGTTGTATGGAGTAACTTTTTTATTAAAACGATTACGTTCCACATTAATCCTATTTTCAGTACGTTCCAATTCATTCATCAGCTCTTTGTAATTCTCATTAGCTTTTAATTCAGGATAACGCTCAAAAACAGCTAGTAATCGCGATAAGGCAGATGTTAGTCCGCTTTGTGCTTGTTGGAATTGTTGTAATTGCTGTGGGGTTATATTACTTGGGTCTATTTGAATGCTTGTTGCTTTAGAACGGGCTTCAATAACTTTTACAAAAGTTTCTTGTTCATGTTCAGCATAGCGTTCAGCAACTTTCATTAGGTTGGGGATTAGATCAGCCCTTCGTTGATAAGCACTTTCTACATTCGCCCATTGTTCACCTATAGTTTCTTCAAACTTAATTGCGGTATTATAAAAACCTTTAACAGATGTGTAGCCAATTAAAGCTATAACAGCAATAATTAGTATTGGTAAGAATTTTTTCATGATGAAAATTGGTGATTAGTTAATCCAGTTGCTCCTTGAACTTCAATAGTTCATTTTTGATGTGTTCTAATTTAGTGATAATCTCAAAATTTTGAAGCGTTTTTTTCTTTTCTTCTTTTAAATGCGTTTTTGCACCCTCTAAAGTATAGCCTTTGTCTTTAACTAAATAGTAAATAAGTTGTAGGTTTTTTACATCCTCAGGGGTAAATTTACGGTCGCCCTTAGCATTTTTTTTAGGTTTTAGTACCTCAAACTCTTTCTCCCAAAAACGAATCAAAGAAGTGTTTACATTAAAAGCCTTGGCAACTTCGCCAATTTTGTAATATCTTTTTTCAGGTAGCTTTATATACATTAATCTAGAGATTGATTTTCTTGTGAAGCTTTTTCAAGCATAATTTCGTACTCCTCGGGTGTTAAATCACCGTGATAAAAGTTAACAGGATTTATTGCTCTGCCATTTTTATGCACTTCATAATGCAAGTGAGGACCAGAAGATAGTCCAGTGTTTCCAACATAACCAATGATGTCTCCTCGCTTAACCTTACGTCCTTTTCGAGTATTAAATTTATTCATATGACCGTATTTGGTAACATATCCAAACCCATGATCAATATATACTACTTTTCCAAATCCAGATGCCCTAGAGGCTTTAATTACTTTTCCGTCTCCTGTGGCATAAATAGGAGTATTCCTGGGCGCGGTAAAATCCATACCATTATGCATTCTTCTATATTTTAAAATAGGGTGCATACGCATTCCATACCCGGAAGCCATTCTTGTTAAATCTTTGTTTTGTACAGGTTGAATTGCCGGAATAGCTTTTAATAATTCTTCTTTGTTAGCCGCTAGTTTTTCAATTTCATCGAGCGAACGTGATTGTACTTCAATTTCTTTGGTGAGTTTATCAATGTTTTTTGTAGAGGTAATAATTAAATCAGAGTTTTCTGAACCTTCTAAGTTTTTATATCGATTAATACCACCGAACCCAGCTTTACGTT
>Ga0209396_1003638_pt1 | contig 15417 bp, 14 predicted proteins | sample GOMGulsemesocosm_6_FD_184638 | JGI IMG/M metagenome (GOLD analysis project Ga0209396, IMG submission 184638) | Methane-oxidizing microbial communities from mesocosms in the Gulf of Mexico - GOM8C Gulf of Mexico (SPAdes) (version 2) | ecosystem: Environmental > Aquatic > Marine > Cold seeps...
ATTTGAGAGTAGTTCACTCACTTTTGTATCAATATAATTTAGATCTAATGTTCAACTGCTTTTATATTATTTAAGGCCTATGTACCTCAACTATACTTATTGTTCTGATGCTTTAAAGGCAAGATAAACGCCCTCTTCAACTTACTCTAATTCATTAAGTATTAAGTTATTAATGATTATCATTGTTTGCGCTTTGGTTAAAAGTGCTAAATCAGATACGGATAAAGGTTGATTGCAACCTCCACGATATTACTTATTACCTTTTCTCCTTTTCTCCTTTTCTCCTTTTCTCAAAATAAAATGACATTTGCATTCATTAACTTCAAAGAGTATTTATTTTTTAATATAACCTAACAGAGTCAAAAGGACTCTTAAATGTCATTTAAACCCAAACAACCACAGAGTCAAAATGACCTCAAAATACCAAGATAAAACACAACCTATTGATTAATCACAATAAATAATCATGGCATTGCTATTGCTATATAAGAAACATACCAAAATAAAAACAAGTAGCCGATTATGTACTCTCAATTTTTTATTAATAAAAGTTATGTATTTGATAGAACACAAATTAATTTTCAAAAATGCATTATAGGCGGAAACTGGTTGATGCTTGTCTCTTTGAGCATCACGTTACTTTGCTTAACCATGACCTTCGGTTTTGATCATTTAGTAAATATGTATATTCAAATAGCGGGTCATATTTTTACAATTGTTTTTGCTGGTGTTTTTAAAGTTGGTTACGTTATTCGTTGTGTTGGTGTTCATGGCTTAGGTTATAAGGTTTTTTAATATGATGGAAATACACGATCCAGAATTAATGATGTTGAAATATAAGCAAGACAATCAAGTTTATTCTGCTAGCGAGGGTAAGTCATTTTTTTCTAAAATCTGTAATCATGATGTTTTTGATTTAGCTTTTAGACCCTTCTTTATTTTAGGTTCATTAGCATCCCTCCTAAGTATGATTATTTGGGCACTACAACTGAATTCAATTATCAGTTTAAATAACTCAGGTCTCACACCGAGTATTTGGCATATACATGAAATGATTTTTGGCTTCGCTGCGACTATTGCCGTTGGGTTTATATTAACTGCTGGTAAAACATGGACCAAGCAGCCAAGTATCTCAGGTAAAAAATTGTGTTTATTAACATTTGTCTGGTTAGCAGTAAGAGTTGCCATTTATATAAATACAAACTCATCAATCGTATTTGCATTATTTTTACAAACTTCTTGGTGGCTGGTAGCAATTTTAACATTTTCCAAAATGGTTTTGCGGTCTAAAAACACACGAAACTATCTATTTGTCCCATTACTAAGTGTGATGATGGTAATGAATATTGCCATTATTTTATGTGACATGCTCAATTTTACTGGTCTTGCCATGCACCTGTCTCGTGCGAGTATTTTATTATTTACCATATTAATGTCTATCATAGGTGGACGGGTGATCCCATTTTTCACTCAAAATGGTGCTAAAACACAAAAAATTAATACCCCGACATGGATTGAAAAGTTAATTTTACCCGTTGCAATAACAGGTGTTGTTATATTTGTTTTAGGTTACTTTTTTAATCTGCCATTTACGCCAGCTCCCATTATGATGCTAGCAGGTTTGTTACATTTGATACGCCTTAGCTTTTGGAGAAGTATAAAAACACGCAATGTACCATTACTTTGGTCATTGCATATTTCTTACCTTTTTATGAGCTTAGGTCTAATACTACTCGGTTTAAGTTATTTCGATTTATCTTCTATTAATATCATTATCCCATTTAGCAATGCACTTCATGTGATAACGATAGGCGCTATTGGATTAATGATATTTGCAATGATGAGTCGTGTTTCTTTAGGTCATACGGGAAGACCTTTGATATTAAATAAAGCGCTCGGTTTAGCTTTTATCTTATTAATTTCATCTACTTTCATCAGAGTCATTTTACCATTATTTAATTTTTTCCAACTTGCTTGGAGTCTGAGCGCCCTACTTTGGGTTAGTTCGAGTTTAATTTTTATTTTCGTTTATTCACCGATCTTATTTGCAAAACGTATTGATCAATAATTATTTAAAATATTAGGAAGTTCTATGTTAACTGAAAAAGACATCACTTTAGTCAAAAGCACAATTCCATTATTAGAAGAAGCGGGTACTGCAATCACTGAATACTTTTACCAACGTATGTTCAAACATAATCCTGAACTCAAAGATATATTTAATATGAGTAATCAGGAAACTGGTAAGCAAAAAGTTGCTTTATTTGAAGCTATCGCTGCTTATGCTAAAAATATTGAAAATTTAGCAGCTTTAACCACAGCAGTTGAGCGAATTGCACAAAAACATACAAGCTTTAATATTCAACCTGCTCATTACCAAATTGTAGGGCACCATTTACTTGCAACATTACGTGAGTTAGCACCTGAAGCCTTTACATCAGAAATTGAAGAAGCTTGGGCTAATGCGTATCAATTTTTAGCACAAATATTTATATCTCGAGAAGAAGAATTATATACACAAAGAGCGAGTACTAAAGGAGGATGGCGTGGTAAACGTCAGTTTAAAGTCGTTAATAAATCAAAAGAATCAGCATTAGTCACAAGTTTTACATTTGCACCCATTGATAATGATCATGTTATTGATTATCACGTAGGGCAATACTTAGGAGTTGAATTACGACCTATCGGCTCAGAAAACGTTGAAATACGCCAATATTCACTATCAGATCAACCAAATAACACTGACTATCGTATTTCAGTCAAACGAGAGCAAGGTGAGTATCCTGGGCTAGTGTCAAATCATTTACATGACCATGTTGAAATAGGTGATCTGGTTGATCTTTATGCGCCAGCAGGGGACTTTTTCTTTGTCGACCGAAAATCACCTGTTGTATTGATTTCCGCAGGTGTGGGTGTTACGCCAATGCAAGCAATGCTAGAGAAATTATCAAACAAGCAATACCAAAAATCAGTCCACTATATTCATGCCTGTGAAAACAATGATCAACATTCGTTTAAAAGCAGAGTAATAGAATTATGTGATAAACATTCATGGCAACATAATACTTGGTATAAAGAGAAAAGTAACAACGAAGAAAATATACATCACGGTTTTATCAATTTTGACCAGTTAGAACTGCCAAAACAAACTGGTAATTTTTACATGTGCGGTCCAGTTGGTTTTATGCAATATGCTAAAAAATCATTGTTAGATTTAGGCGTGTGTGAATCACGAATACATTATGAAGTTTTTGGTCCCCATGCCAATTTATAATGTATGAATTGTTGAATATTTTAAAAACCTTAGAATTTATCTAAGGTTTTATTATTTCTATATTGCTATTCATTAGATAGAGTCAATACTTATTAATTACAGCTTTAATGAGTAAGATAAATGATAAAAAAACTTGTTTTTACTTTCTTATTCTTTTTTGCAGACATCAATCATGCAAAAGATTCTATTTTAATTGTGACAGAAGAGTATCCTCCATATAACTATACAAATAAAAAAGGAGAAATTGTAGGGTCATCCACTGACATTATAAAGAAGGTTATGGCGAATACAGATATAGATTATCGCATTGAAATTTTATCTTGGGCTAAGGCTTTCCATCTAGCTAAAAACAATCCAAATACATTAATTTATACCATTTACCGTATTGCACAAAGAGAACCATCCTTTCAATGGATTTGTCCATTAAATCACACTCAAGGTCTGAAATTTTATACATTAAAATCCACCAAAAACCTTACCATTAATAATTTAGATGATGTTAAAAACTATCTCGTGGGCGCAGTTAAAGACGATGTAACATATGATTATTTAATAAGCCATAATTTTAAAGAAGATAAACATTTAGACATCGCTACCGATGAGTTTGCTAATGTTCGTAAATTATTAAAAGGCAGAGTTGACCTTATTATTCAAGAAGAACAAGCATTAAAATTTAGGCTTAAACGTGAAGGTATTTCTTTTAGTGAGGTTAAAAGCGTATTTACCTTATTTGATAAATCTTTAAATAATAGTTGTATGGCCTTCGGATTAAAAACACCAATACATATTGTAAATAAAGTATCAAAAGCGCTCAAAACTGTAAATAAATCGATAGTTATAAAGTAACAATTTGATCTACTTGATATAAACCTAAAAATCCCACACAACAACAATGAATTACACATTATATTCCACGATTGAAATAATCTATTATTTCAATAATTAATATAACTAATGATTTACCAGAGTATGTGAAAGCACTACCTGATGGTCATCCCGTTAAAGTTTATTTTTAAGAGAATCAGTTAATCGACTCTCATTTTATATTCAATAGATACTAAAAAATGATCTTAATTGGTCAGCTTTAGTTAATCATGGGCACTAGACAAAATATCGTTTTAAAAAATCACATGCAATTAAGTAAAGCTTTTTATTTACTTAATTGAAAGCAAGTGCGATATTAGAGGCATTATCTAATAATGAAATCTATCAATGAGTAATATTTCTAGTAATAAACTCAATTTACTTGGCTCTCCTTTAGTCGAAGATAAAAATAAAGCTGAGCAAATTTTATATATTACTTTGCTTGTCACGCTGATCAGCGTAGCGGGTATTGCCTTACCTTATCCCGTATTGGCACCTTTATTTTCACAAGGTGAATCTGCACTTACCCAATTTATGAATTTGCCATCGGAGTTACTGTTAGGCATCGTATTAGGCATATACCCATTAGGTATAATAATAGGAAGTAGTTTTATAGGTGCTGTATCAGATAATTATGGTAGAAAAAAATTATTGAGCTTAACGTTATTTGGTAGTGCCATTGGTTATAGTTTAACTGCTGTTGCAGCTATATATGAAAACTTTATTTTATTTGCTATATCAAGACTATTAACAGGGATCTGCGAAGGTAATATCTCAATTGCTCGCGCTATTGCAGCTGATTTACATCCAATAATTGATAAAACACGTAGTTTTTCATTAGTGAGCTCTATGGGCTATGGGGGCTATTTATTGGGACCACTTGCCGGTGGTTACCTAATATTCTATGGTATTGACTCTGTATTTTGGGCCGCTGCAGTCGCCTGTTTGATCTGTGCTTTTTTAAGTCATGCCCTTTTACCAAACACCTTAAATAAAAAAGATAAAAATGCTGAAACAGGCTCCAGCTTAACATTACTTAAGCAACCTGATTTAAGACGTTTCTTTATCTTGTATTTATTTTTGACTATGGGTGTGAATTTATATTATGAGTACTACCCACTTCATTTAGTACGCCAATTTGATTACGTGCCAGTTGATATTAGTTGGGCAACAGTATTTCTTACTGGATGCATGATTTGCACAAGTGTGTTTATCAATCCCTTAATTCAAAGGAAATTATCTCATGCATATGCAGGTATATTAGGCGTCGTACTGTACGGACTATCATTAGCTGTTTTTCCTTGGATCACAAACGATCTTTACCTGATAACCTTTGCTCTCATGGGTGCAGGGATCGCAATTTATAATGGATTTTTACCTTCATATCTTTCACATAGTTATGAGAGCACACCTCAGGGAAAGTTGATGGGAATGCTCGTTACCATTTTTTGCTTAGGAAATTTATTTGCAGCTTTAATTGGTGGCGTTTTATCAATGTTTGATGTTTCTTGGGCGTTATTATTGGGTTCTGGATTGAGTTTCGTTGCAGGTTTATTATTTTATCATGGCCATTATATTAAAGGTATTTGGCCACAAGCGACAAAATAACCAATAACCAATAACCAATAACCAAAGTTTGCGCTTTGGTTTTACCTTATTAATACTTTCTTACAGATTTTAAATTTTTCTAACATTTACTTATGTAAAATATAGGTATATTAAATTAATCATATCGATTAGTGAGAAATAAATGTTTCAAATTAATAAAAAAATAATAATGTACTCAGTGGTACTTGCTGCTGTTTTTAATACTTCATATCTATCTGCGGCTAGCAAGCAAACAAAAAAAAGCAAAATTGATTTTACTGAAATATTAATTGATTCACCCTATAAATTAATCCAACCAGTTTTAGCCGTTGATTTGATTTTAAATGATGCTAAAGAATTGGTTATTTTAGGAACTGATGACAATAAAGATAAATGGTTAATTACCTATCAGTTCAATACTAAAGAAAATAAATATACTATCGCTCATAAGTTAGAAATTCCTAAAAAGTATTATAGTTATGACTTTAGTGAATATAAAACAGACTTGTTGCAAAACCTGTATTTTTTATCTAGTAATGAATTAGCTAAATATAATGCACAAAAAAATAAGTTCGAAATCATCTCCAAAATAAGTTCCATATTCTTAAAAGATAAACCTGAGCATATAAATAGAGCACATTTTATAAAAGATTTTAATGAAGATAATATTGATGATGTCCTATTAAGTGACTTTTCAGAAACTCATATTTTAATCGGTAAAAATGACGGTAGTTTCATATCCCAATCTCTTCCCATACAAGCAGAAGTAAACCTGCATTCTGATGGCGCAACTTATAAGCAAGCAAAATTATATTTTGAAGATGTCAATTTTGATAGCCACACTGATATTATTCAAGTTGGTGACGGTAATATGCAAGTTTATCATCAATCAAAAAATGGGTTGTTTAATACGTTATCACATGACATTAAAATCAATAAATCGATTAGTGGCACTGAATGGTGGAATAAAAGAGATGAAACAGGAGAAAGTTTAGATCAAAGCGAATTAGAGTATAGAAAATTAGAAGAATTACGTGATTTAAACTCAGATGGCATCACGGATATGATAGTGCGTTACACACAAGTTTCAGGTGTCCTGGATAGGGTTAATGATTATGAAATATATCTGGGTACCAATACGAACGGAGCACTCACCTACCCAGAAAAACCTAATAGTACGATTCACGCAGAAGGTACTTTAACGGGTCTAGAGTTTGTTGATATTGACAATGATAAGAAATCCGAGGTAATGCTTGCAGGTTTTGATATCGGCATGTCTCAAATAATAGGTGCCCTATTAGCTGGCAGCATAGATCAAGATGTTTATTTGTTTAAGATGGATTCAGATGATAATTACCAAAAGCCTCAGGTTAGTAAAGAAGTTGAATTAAATTTCAGTCTATCTTCTGGACAATCTGGCAGCGCGGTTGTCAAACTTGCAGATTTAAATGGCGACGGTTTAAAAGATTTAATTTTATCAGATGGTGAAACGGAACTTAAAATTTATTTAGGTGAAACAAGCAAACGTTTATTTAAAAGACGCTCTCAAAGTTTCGATACGCAGTTACCACAAGATGGTAATTTAGTTTATATAAATGATTTAAACCACGATGGAAAAGATGATCTGCTAATAAAATTTAGTAAAAAAGATGAAAACTCTACAGGAAAAAACTTTAAGGTATTAATGTCCTTATAAGCCACCCATTTTGCGGTTGAATTCAAATATTCTCAGCCGCAAACATCTATAATACCATTTCAGTTAATTAACTGGTCACTCAGCGGGAATTGGTATAAACAACCACAGTTCGGTAATTCTCCATTTACATAAATAAAATATCATTTTTTAAAATAAGATATATAAATCCAATTTTGCATACAATACCGACGATTAAAGCAAAATTAACCAGCATATTTAACCTTTTTGCAGAATATATGCATATTTTGTTAAATTTAGGTGTGACTTAATAAACTTTATTTGATACATATAGAAGCTCATTATTTTTAAACTTATTATCTAATTGGGGAATGAGGTATGTGTTCTATTTTTGGCGTGCTGGATATAAAAACAGATCCAACGCAGTTGCGCAGCCAAGCAATTGAGATGTCTAAATTATTAAGACATCGTGGTCCAGATTGGTCTGGTGTTTATTCATCAGATAAAGCAATTTTGGTACATGAACGTTTAGCTATTGTGGGTGTATCCAGTGGTGCACAACCACTTTATAATCCTGAAAAAACACATTTCTTAGCTGTAAATGGCGAAATTTATAATCATAAACAACTTGCTAAAGAATTAAATACTGAGTTTGAATTTCAAACAGAATCAGACTGTGAAGTTATTTTAGCCCTTTATAAAGAAAAAGGTGCTGCATTTTTAGATGATCTAAATGGTATTTTTGCTTTTTGTTTATACGATGAAGAAAAAGACTCTTATCTTATAGGCCGTGATCACATTGGTATTATTCCACTTTATACAGGTCGAGATGAGCATGGTAACTTTTATGTTGCCTCTGAATTAAAAGCACTGTCACCAATTTGTAAAACCATTGAAGAGTTTCCACCGGGTCATTACTTAGATAGTAATGACGGCAAACTAACGCCTTATTACAAACGTGACTGGCAAGACTTTGAAGCAGTTAAAGACAACACTGCTGACGTACTTGCTGTAAAAAATGGATTAGAAGATGCGGTAAAACGCCAACTTATGTGTGATGTACCATATGGTGTTTTATTATCAGGTGGTTTAGATTCTTCTGTTATTTCTGCAATTGTACAAAAATTTGCAGCAAAACGAATTGAAGACAATGATGAATCTAACGCTTGGTGGCCGCAACTTCATTCTTTTTCAGTGGGTCTAGAAGGATCACCTGATTTAGCTGCCGCTGAAAAAGTTGCAGATATGATTGGAACTGTGCACCACCCTATTCATTTTACTGTACAGCAAGGTATAGATGCATTACGTGAAGTTATCTATCATTTAGAGACTTATGATGTGACAACAATTCGTGCATCGACGCCTATGTATTTAATGTCGCGTCAAATTAAAGCAATGGGCATTAAAATGGTTCTTTCAGGCGAAGGTGCTGATGAACTATTTGGTGGTTACTTATATTTCCATAAAGCGCCAAATGCACAAGAGTTCCATGAAGAGCTTAACCGTAAAGTATCTAAACTACATATGTTCGATTGTCTAAGAGCAAACAAATCTATGGCTGCTTGGGGCGTAGAAGCTCGCGTACCATTTTTAGATAAAGAGTTTGTTGATATTGCCATGCGTATCAATCCTTTGGCAAAAGAATGTAAAGACGGCAAGATTGAAAAACATATCCTACGAGAAGCTTTTGAAGGATATTTGCCGGAAGAAGTATTATGGCGCCAAAAAGAGCAATTTTCTGATGGTGTTGGCTACAACTGGATTGATTCACTAAAAGTATTTGTAGATGAGCAAGTAAGCGATTCTATGCTTGAGAGTGCACAATTCAAGTTTCCAATTAATACCCCTGATTCAAAGGAAGCATATTTTTACCGTAGTATTTTTGAAGAGCATTTCCCTGGAGACGCTGTTGCCAAATGTGTACCTCATGGTAAATCAGTTGCCTGCTCAACTCCCGAAGCACTCGCTTGGGATGAAGCATTTATGAAAAATGCAGATCCTTCTGGCCGTGCTGCAGGTGGTCATAATGATGCATATACACAAAAATAGTATTCACTGTTTTTGCAAATAATACTCTCGCACTAAGAAGACTCTTAGTGCGAAACCCCAACAAATTAATCTCATTTTCTCTGTTCATCTTATATTTCTCATTAATTTAATAGATAAACCTATCTGAAAAGTGACAAATATTGTATAATTCTGCGCTTTTTTATTATTTAAATAATTTTTATGTACTGATTTAATGCTGCTACATAAAGCCCCGGAGAATCAATTTGCAATTTGAAACACTAGGTATTGATATACGTTTAGCTAAACAGCTGGCTCATCAAGCAATCACTGAACCAACTGAAATTCAACAAAAATCAATTCCTGTTGTTATTGCAGGCAAAGATTTATTTGCCCAATCAAAAACGGGCTCAGGTAAAACACTTGCATTTCTATTACCTGCTTTACAACGCGTTCTTAAACAAAAACCGTTAAGTAAACGTGACCCTCGCGTATTAATTATTACGCCTACTCGAGAATTAGCAAACCAAGTATATACACAATTACGTATGCTTATCGCTGGAACTAATTTATTAGCAACTAAGATTCTTGGTGGTGATAACTTTAATGATCAAATTAAAGCCCTTAGAAAAGAACCCCAATTTATTGTCGCTACACCAGGTAGACTCGCAGATCATTTAAAACAAAAGTCATTTTATATAAGTGGTTTGGAAATGCTTATTTTAGATGAAGCTGATCGCATGATGGACCTGGGTTTTAAAGATGAAATTAATTTAATAAATGAAAGTGCAGATCACAGATTACGCCAAACTCTCATGTTTTCTGCAACCCTAGAGCATGCTGAACTAGATACTCTTTCGAGCAACCTTCTAACAAAACCAAAAAAGGTTATCGTTGGCTCAGCAATAGAAAAACATGAAGATATCACTCAAAGTTTATTTTTAGCGGATCACCTAGAGCATAAAGAAGCTTTATTAAACCATTTTGTTTCTCAAAAAAATGTCGGTCAATGCATTATCTTCACCGCTACACGTATAGATGCCCAACGTTTAAGTGATCTCCTAAAAGATAAAGGAATGAACTCTGCGGCGCTATCTGGTGATATGAGTCAAAACAAACGACTTAAAATTATGGATGCATTTAGTAAAGAACAATATCAAATATTAGTGACGACAGATGTTGCATCTCGCGGCCTTGACTTATTAAGTGTAACGCATGTAATTAACTTTGATTTACCAAAAAACTCTGAAGAGTATGTTCACCGAATAGGTAGAACAGGCCGTGCGGGTTTCAAAGGGCAAGCGATTTCTTTTGTAGGACCTAAAGACTGGAATAATTTCTTAGCCCTTAAAAAATACTTACAACAAGAGTTAACATTTTTATCTGTCGACGGATTAAAAGCTAAGTTTAAAGGCCTAAAAGAAAAAACAGTTAAAAAATCAAACTTTAAAAATAAAAAAGAAATTAAGAAGCCGGTTAAAAAACAAGTTAAATCAGTAAAGAAAAAAACAAGAATACCTATTCCAGCACCATTTGATATTGACGGCCAAAGCCCTCTTAAACGTAAACCAAGAGTCAATAAAGAGACTCCAATACAGGATATTGATGAATGATCACTTTAGGATGCTTTCATACACTTACAATCACTGAACGCTCAGGCGAAGGTGCATATTTAGATGGTAAAAATCTAGGTGAAGTATTTTTACCACTCAATGAACTCGCAGATCAAGATATAGCCGATAGCCAAGTTAATGTTTTCGTTTATTTAGACTCAGACGGTTTATCTACAGCGACTAAAACAAAACCAAATGCACAGCTTGGTGATTTTGCCTTAATGCGTGTGAAAGAAATTAATAATATTGGTGCTTTCTTGGATTGGGGTATTGATAAAGATTTATTAGTACCTTATGGTGAACAAAATCCAAAAATGGAACAAGGTATGTCTTACCTTGTAGGTGTGTATTTAGATAACGCCAGTCAAAGATTATGTGCTTCAAACAGATATAATAAGTTTATTGGTAAAGCTGAAGCAAACTATAACTTTAAAGATAAAGTTGATTTGATTATCGCAGGTCGCACAGATCTTGGATATAAAGTGATTGTTGATAAATTACATTGGGGAATTGTTTACTACGATCAAGTATTCAAATCTTTATTTGTTGGACAAACAATGCCGGGTTATATTAAGAAAGTACGTGAAGACAATAAATTAGATATCGTATTAGAGCCAATTGGTATGGCAAGCACCAATTCATTAGCAGATAAAATACTTGAAGAGTTAAATAAAAATAACGGTTTTTTACCTCTTGGCGACAAATCAGATCCAGAATTGATTAAAAAAACTTTTTCTTGTAGTAAGGCCAACTTCAAAAGAGCAATTGGCGGTTTATTTAAGAAAGGTGTCATTGCAATTGAAGCAAAAAGTATAAAACTAAATTAATCTAAAAATTTCGTTTTCACTTATAAAAAAGGCGCTTTTAAAGCGCCTTTTTTATGCCATTTCCATTTAATTAATGATCGTAGTTTTATTGGAATGAGTATTATTATAAGTATTTATTCAATTCAATGTGAGAGAATCCTGATGGCATAATACACCTATGATATCTTCTTGAATAATCTAATAATTCTTTAGTATCTGAAAATTCGATCGGAGCAAGCCTGAATATTTTGGCATCACATTCTGTTCTGAATGATTCTTGGTATTCAAGACATTCTGAAACTGAAGAACCGCGTTTTTCTAACTTTTCCTTTGATTCTTCACAACTAAGTTGTACTAATAACATGATTGCTTTTTTAGCATCAAATAGGCTGACATTACTTTGAGATACTTCTTTTACAAGCGCAGGAAACGCAGTTCGCTTGTGCTCAAGATCTGACCAGTTATTGTAATAAACACCTAGTGCTATCACAGCAATTAATATTACTACGTACTTCATTTGAATCTCTTCATTATTTTTATTTTATTAATTGTGACAGAAATATCAATAATGAAAAGTTAAATATGATGTTAAATGGAAAAATAAATGAAAAGACATTGTTAATTCAATGCCTTTAAATGGTAGGGTTATGCAGTTAATGAATTATTTATTTCTGCTAAGGTTTTAACAGGATCATCTGACTGAGTTATCGGCCTACCAATTACCAAATAGTCACTGCCACTATCAATTGCTTTTTTAGGTGTCATGATACGTTTTTGATCACCGGCATCAGCACCTTGTGGGCGAATACCAGGTGTTATTAATTTAAACTCAGAACCAAGTTGAAGTTTTAGGTTTTGCGCTTCTTGAGCAGAACAAACAACACCATCAAGTCCAGATTCTTTTGCAAGATTAGCTAAGTATAATACTTGCTCTGCAGGCGTTTTATTAACGCCTAATCTTGATAATTCTTCAGCGTCCATACTTGTAAGTACGGTAACAGCGATTAATAAAGGTGCTTTATCACCAAACTGCTCTAAAGCTTCTTTTGCCTTAGCCATCATTTGTGGGCCGCCACTCGCATGAACATTTACCATCCATACACCCATATGTGCAGCCGCAGTCACCGCTTTCGCCACTGTATTAGGAATATCATGAAATTTTAAATCTAAAAATACGTCAAAATCTAAATCAATTAATTTTTTTACAAACTGAGGACCAAAATAAGTAAACATTTCTTTGCCTACTTTTAATCTACATTGAGACGGAGAAAGTTGTTTAACAAAATTAATTGCATCGTCTTCACAAGCGTAATCAAGGGCTATTAGCACCTTAGGATCATTCAATTGATTCATTTAAAAAAACCTTAAAAAGAAGTTATATAACGGCATATACCAAGTTGAAGAATATCTCTATGGTTTTAACCCTAAAGAATGCCATGCAGTGGTTATAATATTCCTACACGTATGTAAGTGAATAGAACAAAGGTCGTGATTGCGCAGCATATATATTTTAAAAACCATCTAATCCACGACTAGGAATAATGGTCTCCCAATGTTTACATGAAGGGCAAGACCAATAAATAGTATGACTATTAAACCCACAATGAGTACATTGAAACTCAGATTTTGTTGCAATATACGATTGCACTAATTCATTTATCTGCTGTATTACTTTTTTAATATCCGTATTTTGCGAAGTAATCAATTCTAGTAAGTAGCTAAAACCTCGAATATTTGGTTCTTTTTTCAAACTTTTTGTTAAAAACTTTACCGCCTCTTCAAAACGGTTATTTTTAACTAAGATACGGCAATATTTAATTTTTATTAATACGCCACCACGAGAGACTTCTTGCTCTAATAAAGTCTCATATTGATCATTTAAGCCTAAATGGAAATAACATGATTCTAAATTATCAATAATTAAAGGCACATAACTTGGAGATTGTATAAGTAAATCTCGCCAATAAGAAATCGCTTTAACGTAGTCTTCTCTATTATAAGCAGCTTTACCAAGCTCAAATAATGGCCTGACGACACCACTTTCTATACCTAATACCTTACGCATTAATTTAGGTTTTTCTATTAATAAAGATTGCTCACAATAAAAATTTGCGACTGCAACTTTTAATTTATGTTTAGAAAATAAATTTCCATTTTTTTCATATAACACAATTCCTTTTTGCCATTCTTTTGTTTGCAAATATAAGTCAAATAAAAGTTCTATGGCTTTAGGATCTGAGCGTTCAACTAGCTCTAATAAATGTTTTTCTGCGCAATCAAGTAAACCAGCCATAATATAATCTTGTGCTAGTTCAATGAGTATCGATGTTGTTACTTTGGAATTTAAATTAGGTTGTTCTAGAAGTAATTCATGTATTTTAATTGCACGATCGAATTCACCGCGGCGTCGAAACATGATTGCTAATGTGAGGTAGTGCTCTACGGAGTCTGCTGAGACTTCTAGTAAATTAATTAAATGCTCTAAGCCTTGATCTTCTTCTCGATCAAGTAAGAACTTTAAACCTTTACTATATTCAGATGTTATTTGACGATTTTGTTCATGCGCTTTGGATCTTGCACTATTTTTACCCATAATATAGCCGTAGCCTGCTGCCACTGGCAAGAGTAAAAATAAGAGCTCTATCATATTAAATTTCTTTTTCTGAGATGAGCTTTTTATTGCTAGATTTCAAACGAAAATTTTGCCACTTTAAGGTTGTAAATAACTTAAAACTAATAAAAGTACCTGCAGCAACACCGACTATAAAACATATGCTAATCACAACTGCCAGAGGCAATTTAGCACTAGCTAGAATATAATTAATCTTTATTAACTGTGGATTTTGAGAACCCAATACAAATGCTAAAAATAAAAAGCTTAATAAAGAGAGTATTTTTACTACTCGAAACAATTAACTACTCCAGCTACAATTATATTAAGACGCAATGCTTGCATTAACACGGTCTCTTAATTCTTTACCCGGCTTAAAATGAGGTACGTACTTACCATCTAAATCTACAGTATCACCCGTTTTAGGATTACGACCTATACGAGGAGCGCGGAAATGAAGAGAGAAACTACCAAAGCCACGAATTTCAATTCTATCAGATTCAGCTAGTGAATCGGCCATAAGCTCTAAAATTTCTTTAACTGAATTTTCTACATCTTTAACAGCTAAATGTGAATGCTGTTCAGAAAGTTGTTCAATTAGTTCAGACTTAGTCATATTAATTCCTTAGTTAAATTAAGGAAGGGTTTTCACCCTTCCTTGAGATATATTTTAGAAATATATACTAATTAAGATTTAGCATTTTTAAATGCTGCAGCCATAGCGTTTTCGAACTCTGGCTCTTCTTTCTTAAGTTTTTCTAAAACTTCTTTCTCTTCAGCTTGAGTAAGAGCTTTAACTGAAAGGCTGATTGTACGATTCTTACGATCAACGCCCATTAGTTTAGTTTCTAACTCAGAACCTACAGAAACAACAGTAGATGCATCTTCAACACGCTCAACAGCGATATCAGCAACACGTACATAACCTTCTACGCCTTCGACAAGCTCAACAGTAGCGCCTTTAGCGTCTACAGCTGTTACTTTACCAGTAAGGATAGCAC
>Ga0209396_1003641_pt1 | contig 15407 bp, 6 predicted proteins | sample GOMGulsemesocosm_6_FD_184638 | JGI IMG/M metagenome (GOLD analysis project Ga0209396, IMG submission 184638) | Methane-oxidizing microbial communities from mesocosms in the Gulf of Mexico - GOM8C Gulf of Mexico (SPAdes) (version 2) | ecosystem: Environmental > Aquatic > Marine > Cold seeps...
ACATCAACACACGCCATGTCATATTCATGACAAAAAAGATGTGAACTGTAAATAACTATTTTAGTTTTTTTGTTAACTTACATTGTATAGTTGAAAAGCTAGCACCAAAGAATGGCTTTTTCTTTTGAGATGGCTAACGACCCTACCTATAGATAGGGTCGATACCGAAAAAATAACTGGACGTTAATGGCCAGTTTCAAAAAACTTTTTTGCTACCGCTCCATTAGGCTAACAAAATTCTCTAAACGGAATAAGAACCTGAAGCGCTGTTAACAGCTTCTGTTTTTGGACCCTGTAATTCCTCATAACTTTCACGAATGCCTTCCCAACCGGCTTTTATTTCCAGTAGCAGCCCCATGACTTCGTTGATGATATCGGTATCGTTGAGACGGTTGGCATCAAACAGGCGACGGGTCATATAATCGTAGAGGCGCTCCAGATTCACACTGATGTCACCACCGCGCTCATGATCCAGGCTTTCCTGCAGGCTGCACAAAATCTCAACCACTTGGCCAAGTTTTTCGTTTTTCTTTTCTATATTCTTTTGTTCGATAAATATTTTTGCTGCCGCCAGGCGGGTGAGGGCCCCTTCTAACAAAAGTTGAATCAACTTATGGGGGTCTGCCTCCAATACTTCCGTTTGCAAACCGATTTGGCTGTATTCCTTGGCACCTTTTGTATACATGCCGATTCTCCTAGTGGGCTTCTATTAATTTAACGGCAACAGGCACTAATACTTTACGACTTTTTAAAAATTGTGGCTCATGTTGTAGGTATCGTCCAATTGCAGCTGTATTATCAGACTCTCAAAATGGAACCGCGCCTCCTTGGACATACCCTTCGAATTACTCCTGCATTCTCAGACTCTCAAGATAGAGCGTTGCCCTTCCCTGGGCATAAAGTCGGCAAGAGTTTGCCCATACCCTGATGACTAAAACCTTAACCCTTTGATATTTAAGCACTTTAAAAACTGGCATGGGCCGTGCTGTGCATGAGTATCAGATATTTATAAACATCGAAATTGGGATGAGGGAGCACTTTATGGCAATACCAATGCAGAGTAATAAGCGGCCGAAGGTTGGTGGCCAAAAATCACAGACCATGAAGCTTCATCGCAAGAGCGCCTACGATGCCTTGCACAGTACTCAGACTGGTAATTATAGTCCCCTACAAAACAACAAGTTATTAACCCAGGCCAAACTGCATATTCAGCAAGCGTTAGATCTTGCCATGGACGATGGTGACTGCCTCAACCTGCTGGCCAGAATCGAACTGGAGCGAGGACAATTAATAGCCGCCGACCTTGCCATCTACCTGGCCATCAGCGAGGCACCTGAAAACGGTGGTTACTGGTACAGTGCCGGGCATGTTGCCTTGGCCCAACAAGATTTCGCAAAGGCACAAACGGCCTTTCGCAATGCCATTTCATTTGCCCCCAAAGAAACTCGCGCCGAGGTAAGCCTGGCCTATACCCTGGCACAGGATGGCAATCTGGTAGAGGCGTTCCAGCATTATCGGGAATTGGCCAAAACCCAGAGCCAGGATTTACATATCCGCTCTCAGGTGGTGGACCTGGCCAGCCAAATTAAGGCCGACTATTACGACATTGAATTAGAGCAAGACCTGCTGAGTTTTCTTAAGTGGGATAAGGTTAATTTGAATCAACTGGGCACTTTGGTATGCAGCTTATTGGAATATAAATTTGGCCTTAACCAGCAAGGCACGGCCACCAACTTTGATGGCATTGCCAGTAGCCCACTTTTATTGGCTGCTCTGCGCCATACACTTATAAAAAGTGAACATCTTGAGAAGCTCATCATGGCATTGCGCCATGAACTATTAAGTCATAGCAGTCAGCGCGGACAACTTAGTAAGGATTATATTTCACTGTGCCAGGCCATCGCGCAATACGGCCTACGTAATGAATTTATATTGCCTGCCACTCAGGCTGAAAGTGACATGGTGCTGGTACTGGAAAACGTCATCGATTCTGCATTGAGCCAATTTGGCTGCACGGCGCTGGATGTGTCTGGAGCCTTGTTGTTAATGAGTATGTATCAAGGTTGGCAAGGTTTGAACCAGTATGAAAAACTCATGAGTTTCGACACTCAAAACTGGCCCGAAGAAACCTATCCATTAAAACTATGGCACGACGAGTTTCAAACCATTAGTACTTATTGTTTTGAACAACTTACCCCTATTCCCCATGGCCGTGAGCATAATGTAAAAGAACAATATGAAAACTTCCCTTACCCTAGATGGGAAACCCTGGATTACAAAAAGAACATTAACTACGGAATCGCCTTGCGCCATGAGTTCCCTAATGCCAAATTGCCTCGCTACTTGTTAGAGGATAACTTAAACATATTAATTGCTGGTTGCGGCACCGGTCGCCATGCCATCAATGTGGCCAAGTATTTTAACGGGGTAAAGGTGTTGGCAGTAGACATCAGTCAAAATAGCCTGGCCTATGCCAAGCATATGGCGCTGGAGCTAAACATAGACAATATTGATTTTAAATTGGCTGACCTGACTAAGCTGCCGCTGCTAGGAAAAAAGTTCAGTATCATAGAGTGCTCTGGCGTGTTGCATCATATTCGCCACTATAAAAAGGCGCTTAGTAACTTATTAGCGAACCTTAAGCCAAATGGCCTCGTTAAAATATCCCTCTATAGCAAGCGTACTCGCGAACCGGTGAATCAAGTTCGTGAGTTATTTAAGCAGGACAACATACAAGCGGACCGCCACAAAATTCAAGTGACCCGTCATGCCATTATGCAAAGCGATATCATAGACAAGAAAATTGGAATTACTTCGTCAGATGATTTTTACAGCATGAGCGGCACGGTAGATATGTTATTTCATGAGTATGAGAGACAATATACACCGCTCATGATTAGAAAGTTGTGTGGTGAATTTCAATTAACGTTCCTGGGCTTTAGTAATTTGAGCCATAAAACTAAGCTTGATTTTAAGGCTTTTCATGGCAAGCAGGCGGATTTACTTAACCTTAAACAATGGAATGAGTTTGAAGAAGAATACCCAAATACCTTTGCAAACATGTTTCAATTTTATTGCCAGTATAAGCCTCAGCTTAAACTTAAAAAATAACGTTAGGCTTGATTAATTTCATTTATAAATTATTATTTTTATTTAGACTGGGTATTTAGGTGTTTAAAAATCGTGGGTTAAGGGTCTTGTATTAATGAGTAATCCTCAACTGTCAAAACTACAACCTTAATACTTTATATTAAATTATCTAAATGTCGTACTACTTATTGGCAGCAGTAAAGGCCTCGAATTGCTGTGTCATGAAAGTTTCCATGGTTTTAATCGTAGCAATGATGCTATCGGCGGCCAAAAACTTGGCTCTTAATAACTGTTCTTGTGCTTCCATTCTTATATCCAGCTCACTTTGCTCTTCAGCCAAACCCGTTAGGTCATCATTAAGGCCATCGACCTTTAAGTTTAAGGTACCGGTATTAGTGGCTAAATAAGTTTCTAATAAATTATTAATCTGGTCCGCAAGGCCCGAAATATAATTAACCGAACCGCGATCACCTATCGCACCACCCAGTATTTTTAAACGAATTCCACTGGCGCCGTCTATTTGGCCCACCGCATCATTGCCCACTTCGCCATCGCCTTGGCCAACCTCGAATCCATACGCTGTAGCAGCCGCTGCCGAAACTGTGGTCATAGTGACTTTAGAATCGTTACCGGTAATATTAGAAATTAACCCAATTTTTCCAAACAAAGAAGAGGCTGCATCACTGGTGTACTCCGCCTTCACCCCGTAACTTAAACTGGAAAAGGCACTGGTAGCATTTACCGCCGTTTCTATAGCAGCGGCCAATGCGGCCCCCGTTGCATAGGTACCTTGAGCAACAGATACTTCTGCCTCAACTCCATTTAAATTCATGGTAAATTTTTCGTTAGTGGCGTCCACCACCACAGAGGCGCTCACAATGGCCGATTGATTCGCAATAAAGTATCCATTGGCTGCCGATGTATTGCCGTTTTGTGCCGACAAAAACTGACCGCTGCCTTTAGCTGCTACACCATTAATGGTGCCCGCCACATCATTGCCTGTGACCACTGTGGTTTCTGAACCATCTGGTATATGTATGCCTAAAGCAGAAATTGCAGTATCACTGGTATTACTAAAAACTAAAGTGGTGGCACTGCCACCAATGGTAATTTCAAGACTGCCAGTGCCATTGTCACTGTCATTTACAAAATCAACATTAGCCGTAATGTCATAACCAAAATTAACATCGTCATCGATACCAAAGGCATCATAACCATCGGTTTTAGTTTCTACTGCTAATCCTAGATTGGCCACCGTAGTACCGCCTAAATTAGCAATTTGAATAGATGAACTCGAGCCAAAAGTATTGGCGGTTTTCACACCCAACTTCGATGCTGTCTCTAAATAAAAATTATTCGTGGCGTTTCTATTTGCCACCACGTCTCCAGCTTGAAACTGGCCAGAGGCCACCAAGGCAACATCAATGGCCGCTTGAATAGCGGTAATGGAATCGTCACCGTCACCGGAACTGGCATCGGTATTCACATCAACACTCATGGTGACACCGTCTACTGTCAGATCAAACGTCGCGTTATTGGCACCACTAAAATCTATGCCTGTAGCAATGGCTGCTCCGGCTGTGGTTTGCGCACCGCGACCATCACTTGCAACTTGTAAATACTGCGTATGGCCAGTGGTATCTGTGGTGAGTAACAAACCAGTGCCAGATAAAGAAGCGGTCACCACACCAGCACCAAAAGCTGCATCAATAGCCGTTTCAATGTCAGTTATATTATTACCAGAGTCGGTGTTCACAATAATCTCTTGGGAGGTGCCATTCACGTTAAGCATAAAACCCGAATTGATTGTAGAAAAATCAATGTTGGCCGAGATGTCGCGCGAACCCACATCAGACACGGCACCGACCACCGAGCTGGCAAAATTCGCATCAATGGCAAGGGCAGTATTAATAGCACTTTCCACAGCCGTGGCAATATCATTACCCGTGGTATAGGTGCCGGCAGCCACTTCTATGGTAGTGGCAGTAGCGGTACCGTCTAACGTTAGGTCAAAACTGGCTTCACTGGCCGCCAGCGTTAAGCCTGCATCGCGGCCGTTGCTTTGCACGCCGTCGGTGGCACTTAACCCTAGTAAGGTGTCGGTGGCACTGGCCCCCACTGCGCTTATTTCTATGGACTTAGCTGCGCCTACCGCATTGGTGGTTAATACTAGCTTGTCGTTATTATCAAAAGATGCGGTCACAATGCCCGTTAAAGCCGTACCATCAATGCCATTTTGAATGGCCTGCAACACATCTAAGCGGTCGCCAAATACGCTGTCGCCATTTAAATCAGAACCCGCAGCATCCTGGCTAACCGTTACCGCCACCGCAGCTGCGCCATCTACTTTCACCGAAAAGGTTGCATTATTTAAGTTAAAATTAATGCCATCTGTAGTGGCTACTTTAGTACCCGCTGGTACTGTGCTGGCCCCTAAGCCCACTAGATAAGCCGAACTTAATACTGAAAGATCTGAGCCCTCAAAAGTGCCTATACCAAGTTTGTTAATACCTAATGAATTTGCCGAATTGGTATCGACCGCGGTAAACGATACTTCGGAGCTGGAGCCATATTTATTAGAGGTAATATCAAAACGTTTATTGGTGGAATCATAAATCACCGACACTTTTGAGCCTTTACTGGCTAAGGCCGAAGTGGCATTAATTTTTGACTGAATTTCAGCGGCCATGGAAGCCCCCGTGGTGTAACTGCCCTGCGCCAAAGCAAAGGTGGCGCTGTTGCCGTCAACGTCAATGGTATAGTCGTCGTTGGCATCATCTATGATCACAGGTGCCAAAAAATCTAAAGCCGATACCGTGGCACCTTGAAAAGTACCCCGGCTAGCCAGTGACGTTACAGTTATGTCGTATTCACCGGCTAGCGTATTCACTGAGTCATTACTGTATTCAATTAACGAGTCAGTGGTGGCACCACTGATGCCAAATATATTTATAACCCCTTCACGATCTTCAGCCATGGCTTCCAAAAATTTAAAAGTATTAAATGACAATTTAAAATCGTTATTCTGATCTCTCTCGATACCTAGTTCGGCAAATGATTCAAATTCTTTGCCGCTTATTCCACTAACCGAACTGGCCAATATATTATTAACGCCCTGCATCACGCCTCTAATGGTGATGTCACCTGTTAATAAGCCAGCTTCTTTTTTTTCTGCGTCATAAGCGGTGTAAAAATCCACGCTATCGGCCACTTCATTATAAGCGGTAATTAACTCGTCTAATTTATCGGTAAACGTGGAAAGATCGGCACCAATTGTCACCGTGACATTTTGACCTACATTGGCAGATTGCAGGTTAAGAGTGGTACCGGTAATTAAATCGCTAATAGCATTAGATTCACGGGTAACCGACAAACCATTAAACGTAAGAGTGGCATCCTGTCCTTTTTGAGACTCGCTCATATTGGCGGCTGTAACCTGGTCAACATTATAACCGAGCGCCTCAAGGCCATCAGTTGATAGAGGGCCATTGGCTGCAGAACGGGCCACTATTTCCATGCTGTTATCTAAACCTGAATCATCACCAACAAGGCTTAATTTATAGCCACTACCATCAAATACAATGGCCGCTGTTACTTCTAAAGCGGCATTATTAATGGCGTCTCGAACATCAGATAGCGTGGCATTGGCGGCTATGGTAACGGTGGCACCGGTTTTATCTGCATTTTCAGTAAAAGTATCGTAAGCACCACCTGGGTCTGTATAGGTAGTAGTGCCAAAGGTGAACTCCAGTACCCCACCACCGGTACTAACAATTGTGGTAGCATCTGCATAAGACGCAGTGGCCAATGAATGAGCCTGGGCCACAGCTCCCACTTCCACCGTATAAGTGCCCGGTACTGCGTCACTGCCAGCCGTGGCAGTTAGAATGGTTTCGTCACTTGAGCTGGAGACCGTGCCGCTAATAACACTGGGGTCGGTTAGGTCATCAATTACATTTTGAAAGGTCGACAGCTTGCCATTAATTTCACCAAAGGCTGAAATTTTAGCCTCGGTTAATTCCTTTCGTGAATTAATAAGGGCTTCTGTTCCAGCGCGATCGGCATCAATAATTTGCTCAACCAGTTCACTGGTTAAGACGCTTGAGCCTAACCCTAGTGTTTGAATGCTGGCCATAAGTGCCTCCACATGAATGAACTGAGCAACCATGAATAACGCAATTGCCGTGCCTGAAAACTAACTTATTCACACGCTCTAAATACTGAATGTATTAGGTCCCTGTACAAATCCGCTCTTTGCCAATCACTATTGAGCTTCCTGCTCCTGCTCGTCATCCTGGCACCGCTGGATACATTACGTCCCTGTACCCTAGTAATTGCTCCTGCATTTCTAGGATACCGGCCCTCCTTGGCCATAAATAAAAACCCCATTACAGCCTTTAACGGCCGTAATGGGGTTTGCTTTAATTTTGAATTAGACTAAACCAGCATAACTCAAATATTTTGTTATGCGCTGAACTTCACAATTTAAGGTGAGCTCAACGCTTTTTTACACTTGCGCTTCAAACAATAACGATGGCTCCTCCTCGTTTAGTCTGCGCGCCAGCTCCAATACTAACTCGTTAGGTATCTGTCTAATTAATTGATCAGACTCCCGATCGTAAACTTTAATCACGGTTTTACCGCTATCATCGTCCACTTGAAAGTTAAGTGTTCGAGCTGTGCTTTGTACATACTCATTTAATTTTGATACGGCATTTTCCACGGCTTGTGTATCCGCTTCTTCTGCCACCTTAGCGACGCTTTCAGCCGGCATGGTTTTGCCGCTTTGGCTTATAGCTTCACTCTTACTAACTACATCTTGCACCTTCGTATTTGCAGGAGGTGCAGTGGTTAGCGGACTGCGGGTCAGGGAATCATTCCTGCCCATTTCTGCTTTAAATTCACTCATATTTCACCTCGTCTAAGCTAATCTCTAAAAACTTCGTAGAAAGTGGAGCCTCAAGTTGAGACTCCGTTAACTAGCTTATCCAAGTAGAGATAGCACTTGCTGTGGTGCCGCATTGGCTTGTGCCAGAATCGAGATACCTGCTTGTTGCAGTACCTGGGTTCTAGACAGTTCTGCCGTTTCTGCCGCGAAGTCCGCATCCTGAATCCGCGAGTTCGCTGCGGCCAGGTTATTGGAGGTAATTGACAGGTTGTTCACGGTGCTGTCCATCCGGTTTTGAATCGCACCCAAGGTTGCCCTTTGACTCGCTACCGCCCCGATCGCATTATCCACCGCTTTCAGCGCCGCCTCGGCCCCGGCCACGGTTGATATATCTAAGTCAGATATAAATACCCCGGCCTCTGTGGCACCGTAACTACCTTCCCTTAGGCCGACTGCAGCTAGGGCTTCAGCGCCATTTTGACCCGCACTGATTTCAATCGCTCCTGCCGCTGATAGCGTTACCGAACTGTAAGCTGTTTGTGCTGTGGCAGCAAAAGTGGCACCGTTATCAATATCGGCTTCAGAAACATTCAAGCCTATCGCAGCACCTGTAAGCGCCTCATTAGAGCCATTAGAGTCTGTAGCGGTCTTGGCTGAGTTATTAATCACCACACTGATATTACGGCCATCGGCGGCGGTGAGGTCAATACCTTCACCGTTATCTATAGCAGTAACACCCGTTTGACCTGATATGGCATTGATTGAATCAATCGCTGCCGTTCTGTCATCAGCACCGCCATTTTGCCCATTGGTAGTAAGTGTTGCGGTTTCCACTCCATTGATGACAATAGAGCCCGTTTGCGGCGTATCCGTTGTGGCTGTTGCAACTTGAGCGCCGCCACTCAGAACTGTGGCATTGACTGTCGCCGTCACCCCGGTTGACTCAGTGGCTCTGTTTATCGCCGCAGCCGTCGAAATACCACTAGCTTGCTTGGAACTAGACAATGCAGCCGATACATCTAAAGACGCGTTATCGTCCGCTGCAGCCGCTGCAGTTATAGCGACACCATTTATAAGTAAATCACCCGAGTCAAGACCATCAGGTGCTGACACAGTATCAACAGGTGTGTCCGACTTCTGATAAGCATACAGTCCTGCGATATTAGTAAAGGTTCCTTCTGTCGCTGCATTTGAGACCAGTACTTCAAAGCTAGAACCTGTTCCAACTTTATCTGATGTTATCGTTAAATAGCCATCATCGTTGGTAGCCAAAGTCACCTGAGCTGTCTGACCTGCCGCGGTTAACGCATCATTAATGGTGGTTTCTACAAATTGCAACGCAGCTGCAGCATCCGATACTGTCGCGCCAGCAATGGCTACATTGATTGCATCTCCACCGTCAACACTGATACGCATTGTTTCGGCTATAATCTCATTTGTGGCAACCGCCGCACCAACATCAGCTAAAGAGGTTGAAAAGGCAGTTCCAAGGCCATTGCCTGCGGCATTACCAATCGTATTTATTGTACCTACTGAGGTAAGTACCCCCTGGGTTGCAATGGCGCCAGATTCACCGGTATCTCCCATTTCATTGTGAATTCCAAGGATTGCTCGCTCCTGAGTACCATCTGCTGCTGTTGTATTCACTGCGCTAATACGCAAGCTGGATTCTGTGCCCACCGTATTTGACGTAATGGTTAATTGATTGTCGGCATTGGTACCCAAACTAACCGTACCGGTTTGACCGTCTGCCGCAAGAGCCGCATTAATGTCAGATTCTAATGAACCAAGATAAGCATCTAAAGAGGCCACATCAGCAACCGTGGCTTGAAAAGACACTGTCACTAAATCACCACCATCCACCTCAATACTAAAGGTGACAGGGTCGGCTGCTGTCGTAAATGCACCGCCACTTATGATGGCATCATCTAAGCCACCCAGAGACATGCGCTCACCTACTATTTGCGCTGAAGTGGCTATGGCACCAGCAACCGATTTACTTTCGTTTGAAGCGTAAGCTTGCCCCGCTGTAAAACCACCCTCTTCCAAACCTGAGGATGATAAGTTTCCACTGCCCCCAGATACGTCAATATCGTCACCATTAATGGAGCGCAGGGTTAACGAGCCTTCATAAGTTTGAGAAGCATTCTCAACGCCAGCCGTGCCTTGCACACCATTAGTGGCATTGGCACCATTGGTGTGGGAGATAATGCCCATATTAAGGGCTTCGGCATTACCTGCCGAATTAAGCAAGCGAACCGCTGAGTCTGTTCCTTCTTCTCGAGAGGTGATCACTAAACGGTAACCGTCATCAAAAGAAACGTCTACTTGCGCCGTTTGGCCATCAGAGGTTAAAGCCGCATTAATACTGGCCTCATATTTACTGGCAATACCGTCTAGTTCCGCCTGCAACACAGCAGCACTGGTGGTTAATATAGCCGTTATTTCGCCGCCTACCGACACTGATACCGCCACACCACCATCGACCTCTATGGTAAATTCAACTGAGCCCGCAGTAATGTTGCCAATAGTAGAAGCGGTATTGGCACCGGCACTGGTTAAGAAACCAATGGCCGATACAAATTCGCCCTGGGAATTATCTGAGCCATCGGTGCCTGTATCAGACATATAAATCATTTGTACATCGGTTAACGAGTCGGTCATGCCTACCGCAGTGGTTAACCCTAAAACAGTGGCTATGGTGCCATCTCCATTAGTGGCACCGGCGGCAGTGGCCCCTGTTGTGGCCACTCCTGACAATACCAGCGATGATTCTGTACCTGTGCTATCTGAAGTTAGGCTAATAATACCATTGGCAGATGAAACAGTGACCCCTACTAAACCTTCCAAACCATAATTGGTTATGGCCAAGTCAATTGATGTTTGTAAAGAACTTACCGTTGTATCTAACGTGGCCGCCGTACCAGTGATTTGTACCGTAATGGCCTCAAAACCATCGATGGCTAGTTCGAACTCACCAGCCAGTGTCTGCAATACAGACACACTAGACACACCGGTAATAGTGGCTGAAGTAGCGGTAGCCGTTTGTGAGCCGGAACCCCCTTCAGCAAGGCCTGTGGCTGCTGACGTTACTGCCGAGGCAAATTCATCGCCATTAGCGTCAAATTTATTGAAGAAGATCTCAATGTTGCGGCCATCGGCTGCTGCTAAATTAATACCGGTTGCATCATCACCTGTATCTTCAGCGACAATACCGGTTTGACCAGACACCGCGTTAATGGCTTGTAATACAGAAGCTCGATCGGCTGCAGTATCTACACCACCCGTGCTTACATCAATTCTTACACCATTAAGGGTTATCGCCCCGTTCGTGGCGGTGGCCGTTTGCACTGTGCCACCTGCTACATTTTCATTTACTACGGCGGCAACACTGGTTTGGTCAGATACCTTGTTAATGGCTGCGGCCTTGGCGATGGCCGAACGGTCGGCGCCATCGGTTGAAGCGGAATCATCCGACGCCGAAGATGCCTGAATGCCCACACCGTTAATTACTAAATCACCGTTGGCAAGCGCCGAATCGGTACCCAAGGCAGAGATACCCGACTCAGTACCCGCGCCTAATTTGTCGGCGGTTAATTCGGCAATACTAATGTCGACTCGTTGGCCAGCATTGGCACCAATTTGGAAAGAGGCTTCAAAAGAGCCGTCTAACAATTTACGGCCGTTAAAATCGGTTTCATCTGCAGTACGGGTTATTTCTGCAACCAGCTGATCTACTTCCGACTGCAGTGCGTCTCTATCCACATCAGAGTTAGTAGCGTTGGCAGACTGAACCGCAAGTTCACGAATACGCTGCAAGTTGTCATTCATGGTGCCTAACGCACCTTCTGCCGTTTGAGCCAGGGAAATACCATCCCCTGCGTTTCGAATGGCTACGTTTAAGCCTCTAATTTGAGAAGTGAAACGAGTGGAGATGGCTAGACCCGCCGCATCATCCTTTGCACTGTTAATTCTCAAACCAGAAGATAGGCGTTGCAATGCCTGTTGGTTAGCCGTTTGAGATTTGTTTAAATTCCTTTGCGCCGTCAGAGACGCAATATTGGTATTAATGATTTGTGGCATAGCACTTCTCCCTTATTCCGTTTTGCGGTAACCACCACAACGGAGATTATTTATCACTCGGGTAAGTTAACGACACACGAGGAAAAATCTTTACCGTGCCCTTATACCTTTTTTACATATCAAGAAAATTATTAATAACAATTCCAACATAAATGGGAATTAAGTTCATTATAAAAGGCAGAATATGAAAGGAAATAAGAAGTTGCTTAACTAACTATTTATAAAAGCCCACATAGAAAGCTAATTTATAAATAAAAATAATATAGAAAAAGTAGTAAATAAAATTAAAAGCCGGCCGAAGACATATCAACAGGTTGGACAAACACAATAACTAGTCTAAAAGGTGCGCCCATTTAAATAAGACGAGTGCCGCATGCAAATCAAATGGCATAAAACCTGCACTTAATAAATCAATTAACATTGGAAACTATTATGTCTACTTCAATCGCTTATGCTCAAGAAAATATAGATATTCTCGAATCTGCCCAGGCCAGGAAAATAAAAAATTTAGCCTTCTTTAAATCTTTTCACTCTGGCATATACAATCGTTTTTTCGAATATAAACTTGATAAGTATTGTGTAAGCTTAATAACCGATAACAATCAGTTAGACATTTTAGAAGATGGAAAGTCAATTTATGACAATATGCCCATATCAAAAGCCAAAGAAGAGGTATACCAATTTAAACAAGCCTATTCAGAAGGGAAAAGATTAAGAACCATTTCCCCCCCTTGGGATGGCTATATTTATCCCAGCGTATTTCATACCGCCTGCAGAAACTTAATTCTTAAATCTCCTATTAACAAACATAATTATCAGGGTTATATAATTCCTGATTTTTATCCTTTAATTGCATTCAATGGTGTAGGCGCCGGATACCATATCGACTTATTATTGACAAACAATAGTGTACTTAATGCGCTCATATTCGAACCCGACGAAGAAATGTTTGCTGCATCCTTGTATATACAAGACTGGGAAGATCTTTGCCGCCCATTCATAGATAATCCGGAAAGAAGTATCCACTTTATTATTGGTCCATTTATCAATCAACAACAAACTTATGCTCACTATTTTAAATATATGATTGAGCACTGCCCAATTTACCCACTAACCACTTTATTCATCAACCATCGAAATCTAAAATCTGCTAAAATGATTACTGAAAAGCTTAACGAAGATACCAATGCCTTTGCTTCAATTTGGGGGTTTTATGATGACGAGATATACCAAATAAATAACTGTTTACACAATGTAAATTTAGAGGTACCCGTTATTGTTAACAATCAACAAGACTTAGTCGATATCCCCGTATTTATAATTGGTGCAGGCCCATCTCTTGACGACCGAATTGAGGATATTAGAAAAAATAAAGGTAAGGCACTTATCATATCTTGCGGCAGTGCTATTCACACCTTGTATCATCACAACATCAAGCCTGATATACAGTTAGAACTGGAATCTCATCTAATTACCATGAGGTCTTTGGAGGAACTTAAAGATCAAGAATGGGTAAAAGATATTCCATTAATTGGGCCTTCACAGCTGGCACCTACAGTATTTAATTACTTCAAAAATAAAGCGTTTTATTTCAAAGGTGAAAGCGTCACAACGTTTCTATTTGGGAGGAAAGGAAACATAGTTGATAAAGGTACTCCAAGCTGTGCTAACGCAGGCATTGCCGTATTCTTGAACTGGGGATTCAAAAATCTGTACTTATTTGGCGTTGACTTTGGATACAAGGACCTTAACAACCATCATGCCAAAGGCTCTGTCTATTATGATACCGAACAAGAAATATTGCAGATAGAGGAAGATTTAAATAAAGAGCACTTAATGGATATTGATTGCGTAACCGGTGGGAAAATAAAATCAACCGCTTTTATGTTCACCTGTAAAAGAACAGCTGAAAATTCTATTCAAACCTATGAAAACAAATCGAGGGTTTACAACTGCTCTGATGGCGCCCACATCCCTCACACTATACATTTAACTCGTGAAAAATTTAATGATATAGAAATACAGAATAATGAAAGAAAAATTGAACGCTTTAATGACCTTCAATTTTACCAGAATAGTAATAAAATAGAAAAATCTACAGTAGAAAAAAGAATTGGTATTCTAGAACATAATCTAACGGAGTTAACCAGTTATTTATCAAAAGAACTAGGTAAAATGGATTTTGACCTATATTCCTTAACCGCCAAAATTAATCAACTCTCCAATTTCATGGAGACAAGAATAAAACCTGAAATCCCACCGTTTTATCACTTTATAAGAGGAACCGTTTGGCATTTATTTTACATAGGTTACTCCCATGCCTTATCGATATCTGACGAGAAAGAACTAAGAAAATGGATTCGAACATGGAACATTGAAGCCATTCGTGTATTTAACTTTCTACCTGGGCATTTTTCCTCTGTGGTACATAAGGAATATGATTTAGAAACAGACCATTGGACTTGGACTTATGAGCCTTCTGATTAACTAGGCCACATATTAAGTGATAGCTTCAAATTTTAACTATGCCAGATATTGTTAAGCTACCCAGAAATAGTAACTATTACTTTTTTGGGATAGTTTAACAATAAAAACAACTTAGAAAGTTCTTTCAATCATATTTACCTTAAAACCACAATAAAATCCATTCAATAAACTTATAAAACCTCTACCCAAATTTGAGCTGAATCATAATCGAATGATTTTTGTATTAACTTACCGTTCTCCCTAAACTCTCTTTGCACCACACCACTAGGGCTTACAAAAAATGAGGTTAGAAAAAATTCATTAGTTCTGATAAACCCAGTCGTAGGGTAATTAGGCGGAACACAGCTGGCTAATGATTCATCAAATTTCTTATCGAACTGCTTTATGGCTTGAAAACCTCGAATTTGATCGGGATAACCATCAAATTCCGTTTCGAGTACAAAGGTATCTTTTTCCTCGAAAGCTTCAACAGTATGGGCAGGCAGAATATATGTATAACCATCACTAGACTCAATTCGGACTTTCAACCTAAGTCCACCCCGTATCGACTCACTTAGTTCAGAGAGCTTCCCCCCCTCATTTGAGTCCCATATCTTTCTAAACGCACCATTAGCAATAAAATTTAACGATGAATAGGCAAATGAAGAATAATAGCGATGAATTTTACTCGTAAGGCCGCAGGAACATACTATATTGCTGAAATTATTGTAAGCATATGAAAGCGCTTGAGTTTGATCTTCTACCTGATGGCTATAGGCCGAGTGAACGTTTCTAAATTTCCCCCAAAACTCACCATTAGAATAAAGAATGTTTGGAAGCTCATAACTTTCAACGTATTTTTCACCGTAACGATTTTCTA
>Ga0209396_1003643_pt1 | contig 15401 bp, 13 predicted proteins | sample GOMGulsemesocosm_6_FD_184638 | JGI IMG/M metagenome (GOLD analysis project Ga0209396, IMG submission 184638) | Methane-oxidizing microbial communities from mesocosms in the Gulf of Mexico - GOM8C Gulf of Mexico (SPAdes) (version 2) | ecosystem: Environmental > Aquatic > Marine > Cold seeps...
ACAAAGCATCTCTAAACCCATTTAATTCATCCGCTGTGACTGAACGCATTTGTAATGCTGTAACTACAACAACAATTTGACTATCATTATAGACTCCATTTGTTATATTGTTTAACACTACTGAAGATTCTGCTTTAGTTAATGTTTCTTGATTTATTAATTTTTCTATTAGTTGCATATCTTTACTTCATTTAAAAAGTTTGTAATAAGTTGCCTTCCCTCATCTGTCAATACTGATTCTGGATGAAATTGGAATCCATACATTGGATAATCTTGATGCTTGATACCCATCAATAGCCCATCCTTATCGCGTGATAATATTTCAAATTGGTTATTAAGCGAATCTTCACTCACTACCCACGAATGATACCTTCCAACATTGAATAGTTTTGGAACGCTCTTAAAAATTGGATTATTATAGTGTTCTATCTCTGTAGAAAAGCCATGAAGTGGTTTTTCTAATAAATTAAGCTGTCCATTAAATACTTCCCCTATAGCTTGCATACCTAAACAAATCCCAAGCATTGGTTTAGTTTTAAATTTTGATATTATTTCTTTCAATAAGCCAGCATCCTTAGGTAAACCAGGTCCTGGAGATAAGATTAAAGCGTCATAATCTTCAATTTCCTTGAACTCAACTTCATCATTCCTTTTTACATCTACTTTACAACCTACTTCATCAAAATATTGATATAAATTGTATACAAAAGAATCATAATTGTCTATTAGTAAAATTTTCATATTCTTATTTATTTAAACTGACTAAGGCTACCTTGTCCATTCTGTTCTCGATACATTCCGACCGAAAAAATCGAAACACTCGAACTGACATTACATTCAAACCTCTCAGAATGTTTTATTTAATTGCCAATTGAATAGCTGTTCTTACTGCTTTTATTTTGTTATCCACTTCTTTTAATTCAAGTTCTGGTATTGAATCCAAAACAACACCTGCTCCTGCTTGATAATTCAATGTATTATTTTGACTTAAGCATGAGCGAATTATAATCGCCATATTCAAATCTCCATTTGGACAAATTTGACCTATTGCACCACCATAAAACCCTCTATTACTTGTTTCGTAGTCTTGAATTAGCTCCATTGCTCTGTACTTAGGTGCTCCACTCAATGTTCCTGCCGGAAACGATTGTGCAAAAGCATTTAAACTTTGATTATCCTTTACCTCACCTGTTACTTTAGATACCATGTGAATAACATGTGAAAAATTTTGTATTTTCTTATAGTCAGTAACTCGTACATTTTCACATGTTCTATTTAAATCATTTCTAGCTAAATCAACTAACATAACATGTTCTGCATTCTCCTTAGGATTAGCTTGTAACTCCTTAGTACTTTTTAAATCCTTCTCAATATTTCTTGATCTTTTAATTGTACCAGCTATAGGGTGAATCTCAGCCAAACCATTTATAACTTTTATTTGTGCCTCAGGAGAAGTACCAAATACTTTTGCTTTTTCCATATCAAAATAAAACATATATGGTGAGGGGTTTAAAGCTCTCAATTCTCTATAAACCTCAAAGTCATCACCCAAATATTTTTGAGAAAAACAACGGGAAATAACTAATTGAAACACATCTCCATTTCTAACATTTTCTTTAGCCTTATTAACATTCTCTAAGAACTGCTCACTCGAGTTTGACACCCTCTCTTTTTCAATTAATTTGAATTGAGACTTGTAAAAACTATGTTTATACACCTCATTCAATATTGACTCAAAATTTACATCCAAATCATCAAAACTATTTGATATTATTTGAGCTCTATTACTGAAATTATCAAACACAATAATGTATTCAAAAATTGAAAAATAGATTTCAGAAACATCTTGGTATTTTGTTTTAATTCTTGGTTTTATTGATTCAAAATATTGAATTGAGTCATAAGAGAAATAACCGAAAAAACCATTATATTTTTGTAGCTCACTGTTTACAAAATCATATTGCTTTATTTCATTTTTCAAGTTATCAATGGATGAAAAATTTGATATAGACATTAATTTATCGGCCTCCATTTTTTGTAGTTCTCCGTTATTCACTTTCAATGTTACCAACGGATTAACACAAATAAATGATTTACTATTCTCTTTAGAATTATAATCAGAACTCTCAAAAAGAGAAACCGATTTATACACATCTCTTAAGTTTAAAAACACACGTATTGGTGTTATTGTATCACTGAGTAAACCAGTGCTATTACTGTAAATTTTTTTCACTTTTATAAATTTTAGGGACAAAAAAAAACGACCTATCGTGAGATAAGTCGTTATTAATATATTTAGATATACAAATTACTTAGACCACCCACGCCAACGTTGAGAGCTCCACCACCAATTTGTATTTAAAAAATTCTGTTTCATAATCTGATTGCAAATTTATTAAATAAAATTTCGTCTTTCCAAATGTTTTTCAAAAAATATTTTTTTACGTTTCTACCGTAGGTAAAATAAAAATATCACAAACTATTGATTTATAATCGTTTTTTTATTTAGATTTGTCCCCGAAATGAAAACATTAAACTTTTATTCTTGGAATTGGAACTCACTAATTAACTAGCGGAGACGAATATTCTATTATATAATATTTACAGCCTTCCGCACAACGGAAGGCTTTTTTTTTACACAAAAATGACAACAACAGTATCAAATTTTAAAAAACCAATTATCATTGCAGGTCCTTGTAGTGCTGAAACTGAAGAACAAGTATTTGAAACAGCCCAACAATTAGCAGAAATAGGAACTGTTAACCTTTTACGCGCTGGTATATGGAAACCAAGAACACGCCCTGGGAATTTTGAGGGTGTTGGAGAGATAGGTTTAAAATGGTTAGTTGATGCAGGTAAAGCACATAACCTACCAACTACGACTGAAGTAGCTAATGCAAAACATGTTGAACTAGCACTAAAAGCCGGGATTGATGTTTTATGGATTGGCGCCAGAACTACAGTTAATCCATTTTCTGTTCAAGAAATTGCTGATGCAGTAAAAGGAAGTAACATACCAGTTATGATTAAGAATCCAATCAATCCGGATTTACAATTATGGGTAGGTGCTATTGAACGTATTCAAAAGGCTGGTATAACAGATATTTCTGCCATACATAGAGGGTTTTCGTCTTTTGAAAAAACTAAATTTAGAAATGAACCAAAATGGGGTGTTCCTATTGAATTAATGCGTTTATTTCCTGAGTTACCAATTATTTGTGACCCCAGTCATATTGGTGGATCCAGAGAGTTAATTGAACCTATTTCGCAAAAAGCATTGGACATGAACATGTCAGGTTTAATGATAGAAACTCATTTAAATCCAGACAAAGCATGGAGTGATGCCAAGCAGCAAATAACACCTAGTACATTAGGTACTATTTTATCTGGTTTAGTTGTTAGAGATAAGACAATTGAGAATCCTGAGTTTTTAACAAAATTGGATACATTAAGAACGCAAATTGATGATTCAGATCAAAGACTTTTAGAAATATTAGCAGAACGATTTAAAATCATATCTGAAATTGGGAAATATAAAAAAGAAAACAACACCACTATACTTCAATCAGAAAGATGGTTTGATATTTTAAAAAAGCGTAAAGAAAATGGAAATGAATTAGGGATGAATGAAGATTTTATCGATTCTCTACTCAAGTTGATTCACAAAGAATCAGTCCTATTACAAACAAAAATTATGAACTCATAACTAATTTCATGGATAAATTTGTTTCGAATAACACAACCATATCAACAATTCATGTTCCACCTTCAAAAAGTGTTGCACAACGTATATTATTTGGTGCAGCCTTGTCTAACACACCTATTGAAATATTCAATTTAGGAACATGTGATGATGTACTTCATATCAAAGAGATTATAAAACAACTAGGAGCAGAAATTATTGAAACCAAACACTCTGTCATTGTTACAGGAAACAAAAACCCGATCAAGTCTACATTAAATTGTGGTGAATCAGGACTTGGCATTAGACTAACTACAACTATAGCTTCAACATTTGGTGACAAATTTATTATAAAAGGATCTGGTAGTTTACTAAAAAGACCATTGACCCAATTTACAGACTTTTTACCTCAAATGGGGGTAAAAATAAATGAGAATGCTAAATTGCCATTACAAATATCAGGTCAGCTAAAAGGAGGAGAATATACAGTTGATGGAAGTTTAAGTTCTCAATACATTTCAGGACTATTAATGGCCTTACCACTTTGTAAAGAAGATACTATTTTAAGTGTTACCTCTCCTACTTCAATACCCTACATAGACATTACCTTGTCTGCTTTGAGTTTATTTGGCATAAAAATAGAAAACCAAGAATACACAAAGTATATCATAAAAGGGAATCAATTTTATCAACCACAAGTAAACAACACTATTATTGAAGGAGACTGGAGTAGCGCAGCTTTTTGGATTGTTTATGGTGCCATAAAAGGTGAAGTTAGGTTAAAGAATTTAGAGCAGGATTCCACTCAGGCAGATAAAACTATTTTAACCGTTCTAGACAAAATGGGTTCTAAGTATGAATGGAGTGGTAAAGACTTATTAATTAATAAACATAACTTAAAACCATTTAAATTTGATGCCACTAATTGTCCTGATTTATTTCCTATTTTAGTTGTATTAGCTGCAGCATCAAATGGAACTTCAACACTAATTGGAGTAAATCGATTAACTTACAAAGAAAGTAACCGGGCACTTGTGCTCCAAAAGGAATTTAATAGACTTGACTTAAAAATTGAGATCAGAGATAATAGAATGTTAGTTTACGGAGAGGGAAGACTAAACTCCGGGACAATTGACTCAAACAATGATCACAGAATAGCTATGGCAGGTGCAATAGCATCTATATTAACTAATAATGGTATACTAATATCTAATGCTGAAAGCGTAAATAAAAGTTATCCAAATTTTTGGGAATCGATATAAATTACTTATATTTAAATATATAAACCGATATACTATGTCAGATTCTTATGAAAAAGTAAAGTTTATCGTGACGCGAAATATATTTATTTTTATGTGTTTCGCTATGTTAACTTTAGTAGTTGTAAATCTATTCACTGATGGAAGTAATCTCGTTACCACTCTCATTGCAACTTTTTTTTCATTATCCGTTTTATTCTACTTACTTAAATCAAAATCATTTATATATCCTGCTATTATAGCACTAATAATGGCTTACAGTTTAAATTTATACAATTTAACAAAGGCTTCAAATTTTGAAAACTTTATTGATTTGTTTTGGATGATAAATCTCTCTATTTTTGCTTATTTTACACTTGGAAGGAAAGTTGGTCATTTTTATTTAACCCTGAACATAATTTCCATTTTTGTAATTTCGGTTTCATCAAAATTAAATTACATTACACTTTATCCTGCTTCAAATGTATATGAGCTTAGCACTTATATTGACTTTGCAATAAACTTATCCATTTGTTCAATATTTTTTGGTTATTTAATCTCAGAATTCATAAAGCAAAATAATGTCGCTAAGAAAAACTCTATAAAATCGAACTTAGAATTGCAAAAACAGTATGATGAAAAATCTATCATGTTAAAAGAGATTCATCATAGAGTTAAAAACAACCTTCAAGTAGTAACCAGTTTATTACGCTTACAATTATACAAAATTGAAGATAAAAATGCTGCTGAGCCATTTCAAGAATCTATTGACAGAATAGCATCTATGGCACTTATTCATGAAAAAATGTATCAAGGAGATAAAGTAAAAGCCATTAACATAAAAGATTATATTGAAGATTTAGCTAAAAATCTAATTATGAATTATGCTAATGAAACTTTCATTACACTAGAAGTTAATTCTTCAGTTAAAACTATTGAACTCAACCACATTGTTCCCCTTTCATTAATATTAAATGAACTAATTTCCAATTCATTAAAACATGCGTTTCCAGATAAACATAATGGCCATATTAGGATAAATATTTCAACTAATGAAATCGTTAATCTTCAACTTAACTATAAAGACTCGGGGAATTGGAAAGTTCCAAAAAACGAAAATAGTTTTGGATTTGAACTTATAGATACATTTACTGAGCAATTAAATGGTGAATACAAGTTTAAATCAGAAGAAGGAGCAGACTACCGTTTTAATTTCAAAGATATCTTATCTAATAAATAGTATTTTTTTGGCTTTTTATTTAAATTAAGGCGTTAACCAAATTCAAAAATCTTTGATTTCAATTTTTCATTAAAATTCAGTTGATACTCTATTGAAAGACTTACTGTAAAAAAAACACTTACTTTTAGAGTTGAAATTTAAGCTACTAATTTAGCCCTTTCCATTTATGACTGCTTTTTCAGATATTTCAAGATACACTGTTGCCAAATATTTATACTCAACTGTTTCAGTTTGCTTTATAATTATTGCTGCCACCAACTATTTTGGCCAAATTATGTTTTTCTATCAAGCTTCTGGTGCTTTCCTTATCTCTTTTGTTTCTCTTATTTACATACATAAAACGAAAAAATTTAAAGGACCAATTATTTTAACCATATTTCTATCTTTTTTTGAACATATCATAGGTTTTATTACAGAATCTCCAGACAACCATCAAACTGACTTATTTTGGATTATAAATATTTCAATTTTTGTATTTTATACGCTTGGTCAAAAATATGCAATTTTTTATCTAACGATAAACATGATGAGTTTATTTTCAATTAAAGCTATGCTTCAAATGGATGTTATACAATATATTCCAAAAGTTGAAACTGACACTTTTACCATTTTAACTTATTACTTAAACATGTTATTCAGCTTATTTGTTTTTATATATTTGATCAAAATAATTTTACGTGAAATTAGTCTTTCTGAAAGCCAACTTTTAAGTAAAAATGAAAAATTGAAATCCAAAGATGAAGAAAAAACATTAATGCTAAAAGAGATTCATCACAGAGTTAAAAATAATCTTCAAGTTGTAACAAGTTTATTACGTTTACAATTATATAAGATTGAAGACCAAACTGCTGCTGAGCCCTTTCAAGAATCAATTGATAGAATTGCTTCAATGGCCCTTATTCATGAAAAGATGTATCAAGGTGATAAAGTAAAAGCTATTAATATAAAGGATTACATTAAAGATTTAGCAGAAAATTTAATTAGGAACTATGCTAATGACAAACCTATAATTCTAGATGTTGATTCTACTGTTAAAACTATTGAACTCAACCACATTGTTCCCCTTTCATTAATATTAAATGAATTAATTTCGAATTCATTAAAACATGCTTTCCAAGATAAGCATAATGGTCATATTAGCATAAACATTTCAACTAATGAGGTCATTAATCTTCAACTTTGCTACAAAGATTCAGGTGATTGGAAAGTACCAAAAGATAATACTAGTTTTGGACTTGAACTTATAGATACATTTACTGAACAATTAAATGGTGAATACAAGTTTAAATCGGAAGAAGGTGCAGACTACTCCTTTAACTTCAATGATATCTTATCTAAAAATTAATGTTTTTTTGGATTTTTAAAAAGCTTTAAATTAAAATCCTTTTATTTGATTGATTAAACCATTGTAAAAATCTATAGTCAGATATAAATATGAAACACATTCAATCTAAGTTTATAATTCTGGCATTAAGCTTATTGGTTACAACCTATGTAAACGCTCAAACAGAAGACGGTACCATTGTCGTAACGCAAGATATTGAAACATGGTCTAAAGTTGGACTAAAATTTAGACCTCACAAAAAAATTGTGTTAGGACTTGATCAAGGATTTAGATTTAATAAAAACTCAACTTTATTAGATCAACTGTTAACAGATGTTCACTTTAAATATAAACCAACTAATTATTTAAATTTTGGTATGGGTTTAAGGTATATTTCAGATAGAGGTGGAAATGAATTATTTGACAACGACTTTAGAGTTCATATAGATGCTATTTTTAAACATAAAAAAAATAACTTTAAGTTTCAATACCGTTTTCGATATCAAAATAGAAATGAAATTGGACTCTCAACTGCTGAAGGCGATCATTTCAAACACTACTTAAGGTTAAAAGCAGTCATAAAGTATAATATTAAAAACTGGAAATTTGACCCCATATTTTCATCAGAAATTTTTAGAGACATGACTAAGGTAACTGGAGGTTTTGATAAATTGAGATTTACTTTAGGAACAACTTACAATCTTAAAAAACATGGAGAACTAGGCACATATTATAGGTTAGAGAGAGAGCTAGGTTCAAATTACCCCAAGACAACTAGTATTATTGGTTTAAACTATGTTTACACTTTAAAAAAGAAAAAATAAGATGAAATATCAGAACATAATTTTAAGTATTACCATTCTAACTATATTATCATCATGTTATAAAGAAACGTTTGTACCAGCCGGTGAAGGATTAGAAGACTGGACTACAGCCAGCCACTCCTCATTAGCTCCTATTGATTATACTACCGTTTTCCCTCAGGATAAAGTGAATAGATTCGATATAACTATTTCATCTGACAATTGGTCAACAATGCAATCTGACTTAGAAAATTTATATGGCTCTAGTTCAAATGCTGGTGGTGGGCCTCCAAATGGAGGACCTGGTGGTGGTGAACAAGGTGCAGGTGTAACATTTGCTGATAATACTCCATTATATATTCCCTGTAATCTTGAATTCAATGGTAAAAATTGGTATAACGTTGGAATAAGATATAAAGGCAATTCAAGTTTAAGCGCTTCAAGTAATGGTGTAAAAAAATTACCCTTTAGATTAGAATTTAGTGAATTTGAGGATGAATATATAGAAATTAAAGGTCAAACATTTTATGGATTCCCAGCCTTGTCAATGAGTAGTAATTATAATGACAAATCATTTTTAAGAGAAAAAGTAGCTTGTGATTTATTTAGAGAGTTTGGTGTACCGGCTCCTCAAACTGCTTTTTATGAACTCTATATTGACTATGGAAATGGTCCAGTTTATTTTGGTTTATATACAGCTTTAGAGGTTGTATTTGAAACCATGTTAGATAAACAGTTTGGAAGTGAGTCGGGTAATTGTTATAAACCTAACGGCACTGGTGCATCATTTTCAACTAATGGTTTTAATTTAAGCCATTTTGAAAACAAAACTAACAGTACAGATGGAGATTCAGACATTCAATCCTTTTATGACATTTTACATTCAGCGAAAAGAGCAACAGATACTGATTCTTGGAAATCAGATTTGGAGTCTGTATTTGATGTAGATGGATTTCTAAAATGGCTAGCCGTAAATACGACCATTCAAAATTGGGATACTTATGGAAGAATGACACACAACTACTACCTGTATAACGACCCATCTGATAATTTAATTAAATGGATACCATGGGATAATAATGAGGCTTTTGAAGAAGGAAAACAAGGTGGAGCATTGACATTTGAATTCACCAGTATTTCAAATGAAGATTGGCCAATGATTGGTTATATATTAAGTGTACCAGCATATCAAACTGCTTTTAAACAACATATTTTAAATTTCATAAATGGTGCCTTTAGCCCAACTAAAATGCACGTAGAATATGGTTATTTATCTCTTTTAATTCAAGAATCTATTGAAAAAGAATCTTCTAATTATAGCTTTTTAACATCAGATTCAGATTTCTCAATTGCTATTAGTACATTAGTTTCACATGTTAACTCGAGATATACAATCGCTTATGATTATGCAAATTAAATAAACACTATATACCTTTTCATTTTTTAACACAAATATTCTAATTGAAGTCAAGTCAATAGAGCTATTTGTGTTTTAGAATATTACATTTACTTTGAAGATGTCATAAATAAGAATTAAATTTACGCTTCTTAACTATAACGTATGAAACAGAATTGGGATCAAACAGAAGAACAATTTTTTGGGATAGGTATTTATCAACCCAAAACAGAGCATAACGTTGGCACATTATGGCGTTCAGCTTATATTCTTGGTGCCAGTTTCATTTTTATAATTGACGGGAAATATACTCATCAACAATCTGACACTTCAAAAGCATGGTCAAAAATACCATTCTATAAATATGATGATTTTGAACACTTTTATAAATCAATGCCTCACTCTACTCAATTAGTTGGTGTTGAAATGTCAGACGAGTCCACACCCCTTAAAACATTTAATCACCCGCCAAGAGCATCTTATTTATTAGGATCTGAAAATAATGGATTACCTGAGGAAATAATAGAAAAATGTCATAAACTAGTTCAACTTCCAGGAAAAACTTCACTTAATGTTTCAGTAAGTGCCAGTATAGTTTTATATGATAGAATTAATAAAATTGAAGATTTAACATTCTAAAACTAGGCCTATTTACTAAAGGAGAAAACTCCCAAGGTATATTTAGAAGAATAATCAGTAAAGCTATTGAAAACCAAATTAAAATAGTTTTATGCTTTTGGCTATCATTATTTTTACGTTTAACTTTCACTGCTCCAATAGTAATTAGTACAATTGAAACCAGCATCATTAAACTATGTTCAATTGAAAAGAATCTTACTTCTCGTAAATGTAATCCTGCGCTAATATCGTTAAAAAACAATTTAATAAAAGGACTTATCCCGTAAAGTATAAATCCTAATATTAATTGAATATGAGTAATACTAATCGTTACTTTTCTAACTAAAACATCAAAATTAGAATATGGATTGTCCCTTCTCAACTGAATGATTGATTTAGTAATACAAAAGAGTAAGCTTATCAATACAAGCCAACGCCAATACGAATGAGTAGTTAATACAATTTGATACATAAGTTTATTGATCAGCGATTACTTTGTCACCACAGTTTGAACAGAATGGTAAATGTGCAAAATTCTTAGTGTCACAGCTACCACACTTCTTAAACAATTGTAAACCACAAAATCTACAGTAGTTTGTTATTAATACAGATTTCATTGGTTTCTTTTTTGCTTCTGATGTTTGATCCCATCCAACAACTACGAATCCTTTACCACAAGATGGACACATATTATTTTCTAATGCCTTTTCCGCAGTAACAGTTTGTACATTTTTCGCTCTTTCTTTAGTTGATACTTTTAACTCTTCTTTTTTATTTTCTATAAATGCTTTTATTTTATTTATAGCAAATATTCCTAAAAGAATACAAAGTATGATCCCCACAGTATACCTAATATAACCACCGTAAGAAGGTAAATAAGGAACTAAACCAATAAAAAATGCATAAAATGAAAATAAAATAAATCCTAAAAACAAAGGCCAGTATTTATGCTTTCTATATCTAACCAAAAAGAAAATTCCTAATAATAAAATTGGCAATACAATTACTAACCTTATCAAGAACACTTTCATTTTATAAGCTTTAACATCTATCTCTCTTAACCTATATGCTTTATCAGTTTCACTCTGAATTTCATTGTAAATATCATCTATTTCATTATTAAACCCATTTATCTCAATATGAACACTATCCAATTTATTTTTCCAACCCTGCCCAATTGCTCTATACTCATCTAATTCCTTAGCTCTCTTAATTACCTCATTGTCTTTTGAAGGAGAACCTATTACTTTTCGAGTTTTTAACCAAGTATCAAATGATTGTTTTGCATTGGAGTAATTTTCATTTGCAACTCTATTAGCTGAGTTAAGCATAGCTATTTTGGAATTTTCAGCCTCAATTTTAGCATTAAAACTAATAATCAACGAATCATTAGTCTTTATCACAGCATGATTCTTATAATCATCAACGTCTGGATAATCTCTCCAATCATCAACATCTCCAATCACTTTACTTGAGAGTAAAATCAAAAAACCACATAAAACAGTTGAAATTATGATGTTTACTAGTTTTGATGTTTTCTCTAATTTCTTATTATTAAATTCCATAATTATTAATTTAAATGCGAGACCACTTTTAAAATGATGTTGCAATATAGTTAATCCTAACCTTTTTTATTAAATAGTTTGACATCTCTTGTGTTTTTTTGAACTGCTATTGCAGAAAATAAGGCTAATGTAAATGACATACCATAGAACCCTTTTTCACTTAGCATTAAGTCTGCATTTCTAAGCCCAACAACCAACAATACTATTGATGTAATAGTTGTAAACCAACTCAATCCATAATACATGTCGGTCACTTCAATACCTTCCGCTTTGTCACGCACACATTTTTGAACAGAAATTGCTGAAAACAAACCAAAAAGTATAATTGTAAAATAATATCCTTTTTCATTCAATAACATGTCTGCATTCCATAACCCTATACAATATGAAATTAACCCAAGACCAACTGACACCCATGATGCACCTATAAAAGCAGGCGTTGGCTTTAATCCACTATCCATTGTTTTTTGTACCTCTGATATTTGTACACTTTGTTCTTTCTCTATATTCTCTATTTCAGTATTCATATTATTTGTTTTTTTGTTTCAACAAAGGTGTAGTAATTATCTAAAATACAAAATATAAATATCAAACTTTTATTACTATATTTATAAATAAAAAACAAACACATAACCTATTAACCCTATAATTAAACAACAATTAAATTACCATATAGTGAGTAAAATAAAAGATATTCTACCCATTTTATCAAAGAAAGATAGACGAAAATTCATTCTACATTTAGATAAATTGAACAAAATTAAAAATCCAAAAAACATTAAATTATTCAAATTATTAACTGAAAACAAAGAGAATGAATTAAAACTAGAAATTGGAAGCAATGCTTATAACGTCTTAAACAAAAGGCTAACTGATTCTTTTTTAGACTTTACAGCAAATATTATTTTAGAGGATGAAGCATCTAAGGAGATTAAGATAATGAAGTATCTATTTTTAGCAAGAAAGTTATTTATACATTCAAAACATAAAATTGCTTTTAAACTAATACATTCTATAGAAAAAGAAGCCATTAATTTAGATGATTCCGTTTTGTTAAATGAAATTTATCACACTCTAATTCAGTATTCACATTTAGAATTTGCACCGGAACAAGATCAAATATTTAAAAAATTCAAATTAAATCAGCTTAATTTGATAAAAACAGAACAACTAAACATGGCTTATGCTGTTATTAGAAAAGCATATAACTTAAATGAATCCGGGCTAAACTGTATTGATTTAAACACTTTAGTTCAAACTACATTTAAAAAATATGAGATTGAAATTGAAGAATTATTAAATTATAAGTCATTATATCAATTAGCTGAAATACTAGATCTAAACAGTTCAAATCACAAAAACTACCATACAGTAGATTTATTTTTTATTGAAAAATTAGATGTGTTAACTGCAGATGATAAAGTAACAACTAAACACCACATTTACCATATTGATTTACTTTATAGTATTGCTAACATCTATTTTAGACAACGTAACTTTGAGCAAAGTTTACTGTATTTAGAGAAAATGAATATTGAACTAACACACTTTAATAAAGAGCATTACGAATCAAGACTAATAAAATATAATACATTATTAGCTTTGGTTTATAACTATAGCGGAAATCATTTGGAGGCATTCACAATTCTAAATAAATTAAACACAACATCTAATTATAATCAAAAACACCTTCCATTACCTATTTTAGGTCAGGTTATGATTCATTTTCAACAGCAACAATTAGTTGAAGCAAATAAACTACTCATAAAATTAAATAAAGCAGATAGTTGGTATACAAAACATATTGGACTTGAATGGTTATTAAATAAGAAATACATTGAAATATTATTGCATATCGAAATGGGAAACATTGATTTTGTTGATTCAAGAATAGAAAGTCTCACCAGAAAATATTCTAATTATTTTAAATCTATGAAAGACTTTCAAGTCCTGCCTTTTTTAAAATTAGTAAAACAATATTACCATGCTCCTCACATTGTAAACACTAAAGAGTTTAAATCGATTGTTGAACACACTTTACAGTGGAAACCAAATCATGAAGAAGATGTATTTTTAATTAGCTTTTATGCTTGGTTAAAGTCAAAAATGGAAAACAAATCGATTTATGAAACAACGTTGGATATTATCAATAGTAAAAACTCATAGTCAACACACAATATTCTGTTATAAAATAATTTGATAAAAACTCAAAATTCGATATATCTATTGTAATTTTACAAACCATCAAAAGTGTACAAATGAAACAAGATAAAGCATTAGAATTACTTAAGTCAGGTAGAAATATTTTTTTAACAGGATCTGCTGGAACTGGTAAAACCTATGTACTAAATAAATTCATTCAACATTTAAAAGATGCAAAAATAGAAGTTGCAATAACAGCTTCAACAGGTATTGCCGCCACTCATATAAAAGGCATGACTATTCACTCTTGGACAGGAATGGGGATTAAACAAACCATGGGTGGAAAAGAAATTGATACAATTAAACGAAATAAGCGTTTAAAAGATCAATTAAACAAAGCTAAAGTCTTAATTATTGACGAAATCTCAATGCTTCATCAGGATCAGTTAAACACTATACATGACGTTTTAAGTTATGTACGAGATGATAGTAGAGCTTTTGGAGGTATGCAAGTTGTATTATGTGGAGACTTTTTTCAACTGCCTCCAATTGATAAATTCAATAGACCTAGTAAAGATAAGTTTGCTTTCATGTCATCTGCATGGGTTTTTGCAGGTTTTAACGTTTGCTACCTAACAGAACAATACCGTCAATCCAATAACGATTTAACTGAAATACTAGATGAGATAAGAGCTGCTTCAATTTCTCAAAAATCAATTGACTTATTAAAATCTGTAAATAACACTACTTTTAAAAGTGGTATTGAACCAACAAAACTGTACACTCATAATTTAGATGTAGACAAAATAAATAATTTAGAATTAAAAAAATTAGAAGGGAAATCAAGATTTTTTAAAGCTAAAACTTCAGGAGATAAAAAAGTGATAACCACATTGGAAAAGCAAGTTTTAACGCCTAAAGAAATGCAATTAAAAATAGGTGCAAAGGTCATGTTCATTAAAAACAATCCTGAAAAAGAGTTTATAAATGGAACTCTTGGTGAGGTTGTACGTTACTCAAAATTAGGTTTTCCGGTTGTCAAAACATTAGATAATATTGAAATTACGGCAAGTACAGAAGAGTGGACTGTTGACAATGAAGTTGGAACAATAATAGCCTCATTCAAACAAATCCCCTTACGTTTAGCTTGGGCCATTACAGTTCATAAAAGTCAGGGGATGACTCTAGATGCGGCTGAATTAGATTTGAGCAAAACGTTTGAAAGAGGTCAAGGCTATGTTGCACTCTCTAGATTAAAAGATTTAAAAAGGCTGAGACTATTGGGCTTTAACCAAACCGCCTTAGAAGTTGATAGTTTAGCATTGAAAGCAGATAAACGTTTTCAAGAGTTATCCATAGAGCTAGACGAAAATACATCAACCAAAGAATTAAA
>Ga0209396_1003644_pt1 | contig 15393 bp, 12 predicted proteins | sample GOMGulsemesocosm_6_FD_184638 | JGI IMG/M metagenome (GOLD analysis project Ga0209396, IMG submission 184638) | Methane-oxidizing microbial communities from mesocosms in the Gulf of Mexico - GOM8C Gulf of Mexico (SPAdes) (version 2) | ecosystem: Environmental > Aquatic > Marine > Cold seeps...
CGAACGCCAGCGTTTATTGCAGCAAAATGAACTTGCCCGTAATAAAATTGCCGAAATGATTGCTCGACTAAAACACCTGGAACAAACACCCCAGGCGTGACATGACAGTCATTCATCATGAAAAATGCACCATCGTAAAAAATGCCCATTCAGGAGAGTCATGAGCAATAGTCCAGAGACCGTAGGGGTCGAAATTCTCGGTAAGGAATACCGAATTGCCTGCCCGCCAGAAGCCCGCCAAGATCTGGAGCGAGCAGCCAATTTACTCGACAGCCGCATGCAAGACATCAAGTCACAGGGCAAGCTCTATGGCGCCGATCGGGTGGCCATCATGGCGGCTCTTAACCTGGCCCATGACTTGCTGCACGCCACCGGGGGCAGTCAGACCCTGCAAAGCCAGCTGGGTGAAATGAATACCAAGATTGAAAACGCCCTCACGCAGGACCAGCAGCTAGACTTGGGGGACGCGTAACCACCCGTTACGCCCAAGCAAAATCAGCCTTGCCCTGCAACTACAATACTTCACATAATTGAAAATAGATTTACAGCAAACGGGCCGATTGTCGGTTATAATTTAATTACTCTCTGGGGTGTTAGCCAGTCTTTGAAGTCCTCGAGCCTTACTCATATTTTTGGAGGTTCCTCGACATTGAGGGAGTGCATGTCCGCCTTGAGCGGAAAGCCCGAATCGGATCAGGAACCACCACCTTGGACCCTCAGGTTCAAGGCCTTTCTCTGACAGCGGCACAGTGGAGAGTCCTAATTTTTTAAGAAATGTTCTGTTTGGCCCGTATTTTGATGTCTGGCCCTTGTGGTGAGCTAGTATGTCTGAAAAACGAGAAACCATTCGTGAACACATGCGCCAACTGCGCATGACCTTATCTGCTCAACAACAACTGCTTGCCTCCCGTAAACTCAGCCAACTGCTGATGACTCAACCCTGGTTCCAGCGTGCACACAATATCGCGGTTTATCTGGCTTACGATGGTGAGATCGATCCCAGGGTATTTGCCGATAAGGCCCTGTACCGCAAGAAACTCTGTCACCTGCCCAGCCTGCATCCGCTTAAACAAAACCATTTGTGGTTTGCCGACTATGATGGCCCCAGAATCAAAAACAAATATGGTATTGCAGAGCCCGACCCAAAACGCAATCAGATGCTCAATGCCAATCAGCTGGATGTGGTATTGCTGCCATTAGTGGCGTTTGATAAACAAGGGGGGCGCTTGGGGATGGGGGGAGGCTTTTATGACCGAACCTTTGCGTTCTTAAATAACGGCAATCGTTCGCAACGGCCTAAACTCATAGGATTAGCCCATCACTTTCAACAGGTACCGCAATTACCTGTTGAAAGCTGGGATGTACCACTTGATGCCATCGTCACCGATGAAGAAGTGATACAGATTTCTTAACTGCAAAAAATCTCTAAACACCCATTAACAATGCGTTAACGAATGATGTGCTGGGTTATTTGAGGGTGCACACTTTGATCTTCACTGTTGGCAGTGAGGCTAGTAGCCACGGCACCAATGACAAAGATAAAGCTGATGATCACCATCAAATCTGGACGTTGTGATTTCATTTTGCTGCTCCGACCCTTGCTTTTACGATCCTGTAACACAAGTGTCGTGATCTAGAAGCTATCCGTAACTTTATTCTTATTATTAATTTTATACGCTCAACCGCGAATCACCGTGACATCAGTCACAGCTTTGGTGGTGCCTTGGTAAGCCCTTTACCGGTTTGTGACACATTTGGTAATTCACTGTAAAACGGATACGCAATGTAACCCATATTTAGGTATTTGTTAAAGGTGCAGAATGACCCTTGGCCCGATTGGTGTGCCCCTTTTTCATGGCAGAAAGTCATTATTAAAGCGCTGAGTTTTATCACGCGTTTAAGATTATGCCATTACCTTGTCGCCCTTCAATCCGTACCAAGGTATCAAAATCATGACCGCTTTTGATACTAAAGGGCTAAAGTAAAAGAAGGTAATGGTAGTAAGCACTAACATAACCAATACTAACCATTGCCAGATGACAACAAACGACGGGGTTAGGTGGTGGCTGCCAAGCCTAAAGCCTAGTGATGACATTACCGAAATGACAAGAAAAAAGCCCAATAAAATAGGCCGGGTTCGACCATAAATTGGCGTATACGGTCTTCTCTGGATGACGATCGTGTCTCCAGCACTCCTCTAAAGCAAATGACTCTCTCTCAGGTTGTCCATGGGCAAGGTCATATCGAATCGTACCCCGTGTCCCACCTCACTGGTACACTGAATTCGCCCCCCCAGCCCCTGGGTCACCAGGTTATAAATGATATGAGTTCCCAAGCCACTACCCCCCTGGCCTCGTTTAGTGGTAACAAAAGGATCAAACAGGCGGTTTAAAATTTCCGGCTCAATGCCCTGGCCATCGTCGCGGTAACTAAAATGCAGCGTATCCCCCAGCGTATGGGCACTAATATCGATGCGACCCACCTCGTTAGGTTGAAAAGCGTGGTGCAATGAATTCATCACCAGGTTAGTAATTATTTGCGAAATCAAACCCGGGTCGCAATAGAGCTCAATCGAGTCGTCGATGTCCAACATGATTTCATGGCGGGTACGTTTTAACTTGGGGCGCAAGGAGGTCAATATGTCCCGTATATAGCCCTCCAGCTTGAAGAGCCTGGGTTCGGCACTGGATTGATCCACCGCCACCGACTTGAAGGCCTTCACCAGGTCGGCGGCCCGGCGCAGGTTACTATCCACAATACTGGCGCTCTCCGTGATCACGGAAATCATGTCGGTGAATTGTTTCTTGGTGAGGGAGCCATCCTTGAACGCCTTGGATATGATCACAATGCTTTCTCCCAAATGACTCACCGCGGTGATGCAGACGCCGATGGGGGTATTTATCTCATGAGCCACCCCAGCCACCAGCTCTCCCAGGGAGGCCATTTTTTCCTGTTCCACCAATTGCTGCTGGGTGAGTTTCAGGTTATCCAGGCTGGTCTTAAGCTCCTTGGTGCGATCGAATACTTTTTCTTCCAGGTCGGCGTTTAACTTGATGATCTCCCCTTCTTTTTCTTCGCGAAAGGATTCATGTTGGGACAGTTTGGCCAGCATATGGTTAAACGCATTGCCCAGCTCCCCCAGCTCATCATCGCTGGATATGGCCACCGGCTTGCCATACTCCTGCTTGTAGGCCACCTCGTGCACCGCCTGGGTGAGTTGACTCAAGGGAGCCGCCAGTCGCCCCCGTACGCTGCGAGAGACCAGCCACACGATGATCATGCTCACCAGCAGGATAGGCACCATGTATTTCAAGCTGTTGAGGGCAAACACGTTCAGATAGGTATCGTCTTCGGTGATGATGAAGCGTCCTACCTCTTCGTTATCCACCAAGATAGGGAGTCGCAGAATAAATTTGCCGTCGGTCCACTCCTGCACTAAGCCACTGTGGTACACAAAGTCGGCGGCCTGTTTTTGTTCTCGACTGTAGTGCGCGAAATACTGATAGTCGGCCAAACCCTGCTTTTTATACACCACCGCCGAACGCACATTCTCATCCACCGCCAGCGAGCCAATCAGCATGGCCACAGATTCGGCCTGATCGAATACCACGCCCACCGCCGCTGCGTCAGCCAGCAGATTACTTTGTTGCAGCACTCGATGTTCCAAATTGCGCTTAAATTCCCCATAGAAACCCAGACCGATGGCCACGATGGCGATAGTCAAAACACTCATGCTCACCAGGTTGATGAGCAGCTGGATCTTTTGCCCGAACCCCAAGCGTGCAAACCATTGCCTCATGCAGGTTTACTCCCTTAGCGGCTGTCTCTATACGTCACTGCATACACGCCTGAAATCCTATCGTTGACTCACCAGTGCTATCGCGGGCGCCGTGTATTTCCCGGTCACCCGTCAAATAATTTGCTTCATTTATACAGAGTAGCAGCAGACTGTGAAGATATGTCTAAACTAATACTAAGCAATAGGCTTTGGACCCATGACGGCCCCATTCTGGTTAATTGGTGCGTGGCTGGATACACCTGGAGAAAATATGTCGGACTCCGATCTGCTGTTTGGCGCAGATGACCCCCTAATCGAGATTGAGCCTAAACTGCCTTTCTCATCGGGTAAAAAATGGCGCCTGTTGATCGTGGACGATGAGGAACAAGTACACAAGGTTACCTCCCTGGTGCTGGGAAATTGCCATTTTGACCATGCCCCGGTGGAATTGGTGCACGCCTATTCCATGGTGGAAGCGCAAAAAATATTGCACGATCAGGCGCCGTTTGCCCTGGCCTTGGTGGATGTGGTGATGGAGACCGACGACGCAGGTTTACGCTTAGTGCAATATATCCGTGAAGAGCTTAACGACAACGATATTCGCCTGGTATTAAGAACCGGCCAGCCAGGTCAGGCTCCGGAAGAAACTGTGATAGCCAAGTACGACATCAACGATTACAAAAACAAGACCGAGCTCACCTCCACTAAATTAAAAACCCTGTTATACAGTACCTTGCGCAGTTATCGTGACATTCGCGCCATCGCCGCCAATCGCCAGGGGTTATATAACCTCATCGAAGCCACCTCCAAGATAGTAGACGCCCATAAGCTGCCCATCTTCGCCAGCGCGGTGCTGGCCGAAATAGGCACACTGCTAAATTTGGATGAGGATGCAGTCTGCACCCACACCCCGGTGGACGCCATTGCCGCCCAGGCCACCCAGCAAAAGTATGCCATTCTGGCCGCCACCGGTAAAATTAAGGAGCAATTGGACAACAATCAAAGCCTGCCTCGCGAAATTGTTGAATACTTTGATAAAGCCAAGAATGAACATCACAGCCTGTGCGAAGACAGTGTGTACATTGGTTATTACAACACGCCCCTGGTGGGGGAAAACCTGCTGTACGTAAAACCCAATTCTGCACTGGATAAGATGGGCAGCCACCTGTTGGATATTTACACTCGCTGCGTGGCCATTACCCACCATAACCTCAGTCAAAAAAGCAAAATCCAGGGCAGCCGTGCCGAGCTGGTATATGTATTGAGTGAAACCATCGAGAAGCGTTCCCCCAGTGACGACTATCATGTGCGCCGGGTCAGCAAGATGGCCTATTTGCTGGCTCAAAAAGCCGGGCTTAACGACAATACCTGTGAGCGCATAAAATTAGCCGCTCCCTTGCATGACATTGGCACCATCGGCATAGGGGATGAAATACTCACCAAACCGGGACAGTTCACTGCTGAGGATCGCGCTGCCATGGCCTTGCATACCGATATTGGCGCCACCATTCTTGGCGTATCGCAACGGCCAATATTAAGAATGGCCAGCATCATCGCCGCTCAGCATCACGAGCACTGGGATGGCAACGGCTATCCCAAGCAATTAAAAGGTGCGCAAATTGATATTGCGGCGCGCATCGTCTCCCTAGTGGATGTGATCGACGCGCTGGGACGTGACAAAAATTATCGAGCAGCATTTTCCCAGCAAGAAATTGCCGAGTTTATCAAGCAACGTACAGGCACTCAGTTTGATCCCGAGCTCGCCCCCATGGCATTGGCATTACTGAATGATTTTTACAAGATCAGAGTATTACACACAGAAGATTAGGGATGGAATAAACCCAGGTTGATGTTACAACCTGGGTCACAGATGGCGGCGAAGGCTAGATGGGCTAGTCTATTTTTTGCAGTAAACTCACCGCCAGTTCTTTACCCAAACTTTCTGCCAGGTTGTGCACCGCCTTTACCTGGGCCTGGGCACTGGAAGCACCGCTGACACCCTTAGCTTCCTTGCTGAACTCACTCAACAAACGGCCGCTGGCATCTTTAATTTGCACTTGCCCGGACGCAAACACCACGAAGCGCCCGCCTTTCTCTACTTCACGCAATTGCGCGCCGTAGACTAATTGCAAATCACCATTGGTGTTACTGATGCGCAACCCCATATCAGTTAGATATTGCGACAAACCGGAGCGAATCTTCTTGCCCTGGTCATCACTGGCCGACAGGGTGACCACTAAGCTGTCCAGCAAAGACTGAATGCGTTTTTCAACACTCACTAACATCTCATCTTTACGGGGGCGGCGACTGTTCACATCCACCAGCTGGGCCTGCTGGGCCAACTGCTCGCGCTGCTCAATAAAGGTCAGCGCCGGCAATAAACCTTGCAACTGTTTAAGGGTTGGCAAGTTATTGGCCACAGAGGTGTCCAGGTCGGTGGCTTGCATGTCCAGTTCGCTGATGCGACGGCGCAACAAACTGGCCGCCTTCACTCGATCCAGAACCACTAGGCTATAGGCTACCCCCTTGCTCACATGGTTTTCCTGCACTTTCAGGTTATCAAACTGAGCCTGGGGGATGCTGCTAGTGATGGTATTGCGTACGGTTTGCACCAACTTGGTTTGCTCACCGGTTTTGCGTGTTTCCTGAGTATCCTGACTGAAGGAGCCTGACACGGTGACCTTGAGCTTTTGCACCATGGCCACCCGAGCCGCATCGCGCGCCCGTTGCAAGGCTTCGGCGTCGTTGGTATACACTTCGGCACTGCCCACCCCGTAGGCATGACCGGCCTTCACTGGCTCATTAACGATCCAGTCGGGCTCGGCCACAGAACTCTTAGTGGGATTAGATCCGCAGGCGGCCAGCAGCACACTTGCTGCCAGTCCGGGGATGATCAATTTTAAATTCATCATGACTTGGGCCTACCAGCCATAGCTGGATTTTTCCTGAAATTTCTTGATCTTCTTCTGACCGTTCCATACTTCTTCGTTGCTTTCCATGTTGATCAGCTTCAAATCAATTTGATAGGTAGTCACACGATCGCCGTCCACCTGATCCACAAACGAGTTGATGCTGCCAGACAAGGCAAAGTCAGCGGCAATTTCGATGCCCATTTGTTTGGCTTTTTTAGCGTTTAATTCCTGGTCGGCACGCTCACCACGGATATCATCACGTTCGGCGCCGGCGGCAATGAAACGGGCATCGCCGGTACGAATGATGGCACGTTTTAAATCATTTAAGAAAGTATCGGCAGCGATGTGTTCATGGGACTTGTTGCGCACACGTTGAATAATCACCGTAGGCTTGTCGCCGCCGTTGGAGGCCTTATGATCACGAATCCAGGGGAACGATAACATATCGCCAATCATTTCCTTGGAGACCAGCTGAGAGTCTGTATCGTTCCACTTATCGGTGAGGGCAATTTCTTTGTTGCTGTCCACTCGTTTCACTTGAGTGCCGCCACATGCGGTTAACATGCCGGTAGACATGACCGCCACCAATGACAAACCTATAACTTTTTTCATACTAAGATCCTTGTGCTGATTTCCAATTGTTCTTTGATTTTAAATGCTGAATTTAATTCATTTTAGGAGTTTGTCCGAGAATAGCGAGTTAGGCCACTCTCGAACACGCGCCCAGTGTTACAGACCCGCCTGTTGAGTTTTGGCCCCAGGCTTAGAGGCAAAACTGCGCACCTTCCATACCGACATCTTGCCAGCTTCAATATTGACACTGGTGCTATGGTTGGACGACTGGCCGTCACTAAGCTCACTCGCCAGGGTCACGTCATGCTGCCCGGGCGATAGCGGAATGCGGGTAATCTTGATTTGCTTGGGCAATAACAACCAGTTGCGGGTCTCGGCAGCGGCGCTGGCATTGGCAGCAATTTTGCCGATGAAACCCAATACTGCACTGGCGTCCCCACCCAAGGAAGCGACCTTGGCGGCCGACAAGTTTTTAAAGGCGGCACGCGCCATGGCTTCCTGTAAATCGGTGCTCGAAGATAACAGCTGCTGCTGTATGGCCATATTAGATACCGACTGCCCTAATATAAGTTTGTGATTTTCACCATCCACGGTGAGGGTAGACGCACCCGACTTAGTAAAATCACTCACCCGGTAATAGGGTACGGTAATACGCATGCCATCTTTAAGCACGTTCACTAGCCCCAGACCATCGGCCACATCCCATAGGGGGCCTAAGTATTCACGCTTCACCAAACCAAACTGCATGATGGCTGGTACCATGCGCTGCTCGTAGGCGGCGCTCAACAGATCTTTAATGCCTTTATCGGCATACAGGGCAAAGAACCAAAACCGTTGATCCAATTGGCGCTTCTTATCTCCCACCAAAATAGGTGATACCACCACTTCCCGGGTATTAAGGTCGGCGGTTAAAATTAAGTTCATTTCATCACGCTCGGGCACGATACCTGAGTGCTCGATGACCATTAGGTGACCATTACGGTTAAAGTCACGCAGGGAAGTGCGCTTGCTTTTACTTAATTTACTTTGACTTAATAACGGCCATTCGTTCTCCCAACCGCCGGCTTTTTGCATCATGCGAATGGTGTCAAACCAGGCTTGCTCGGTCATGCCGGTATCCAGGCCGTATTGCTTCTGATAACCCTTTTCGTAAAGGGACGCCGATTTTTGATAGGCCACACGAGCATCGTCATACTCCCTGTGTTGTTCGTAAATCACTCCGGCCAAATAATGGCCAAAGGCATCGTTGCGATAAACGATCTTGTTTTTATCTATGATCTCACCGCTGATCATGTCGAAGATGCGCATGAGCTTGCTGAACATGGATTTTTCTTTGTCGGCCTGTTCCTGGTAGCTGCCTTTTTTATGTTCGATTGAGCTCAGGATCATGTCCATGCGACGGCTTTCCACGCGGGCGCCTTCCAACGCCTGTTCTTTTTGCGCGCGGGTCTGGCCATTGGCGGCCATCATGAAGTAGTTAAGGGCTTTGTAATAATTTATGAATACTCGCTCAAAATCCGCCGCGCGATAAACCCCCTGGCGAGGGTTGCTCATAGCGGTGGTGAGCATGTCGCTGATACGCTTGGTATAAAGATCTTCGGCAATACGCTCGGCGGTTTGCAATAACTTGTTAGACTTTTCATAGTCGCCAGCCAAGTGGTATACCACACCCAGTTCGGTGTAATACAACAGGCGATCATCCCCTTTAGGGTCTAGGGCTTTTTCTAAAGCAGTGGCGGCCTGATCAAATTGACCGTTTTGCGCCAAGGTTAAACCGCTGCGAACATCCTGACCATAGGTGGCGCAACCGGCTAGGGTAAGCGTGAAAAGTATGAGGGCAACTACCCGAATAGGCCTAAACATGACTGCCGTGCTCCATGATATTTATCATCTTATTATTAAAATTCCTGAGCGCGCAGTGTAACGGCAAACCATAGCCAGTACCACTTGTCGGCCTGAAAGTGTTTGTCGGGCAGGGTCTGCCCCTTAGACCATGGGGGTTAGGGCATTTAATACTTGCTGCAGTTTTCCTGAATCCTCATTGACCAACTGGTGACGCCCCTGCACCACATACTTCACTCTAAAACCGGTAAACTTTTTTTCCAGTACTTTCATATTATATTGATAATCCACCGTGCCATCGTCGGTGCCCTGGATGACGTGCACATCCAGGTCCACGGGTTCAAAAGCCTCAATGGTTTTGATCCACTTTTTTAACGCACCTACCCAACTGGTACGCAAGAATAACGGCTGCAACGGATCATTTTTACTAATAAATTTTAAAAAATCTTCATTGCCCGAATTCACCGCAAATACTCTTTTCACCTTATTAGTAAACGGGCGTACCAGGTAATAAAAAAACTGCCCCGTGCCCCAACTTACCGGGCGTACTAACGGTGCCATTAAAACTATTTTTTTAAAGGGAGAGGTTTGACGGGTTATGCCACGACTCAAGAGATAATTAATAATCACCGCTCCGCCGGTACTTTGCCCCATGAGCACTAAGGGCTGCGGCAAGTTTTTCTGAAGCAAACTAAGCCCGGTATTAAACACCTCATCATATTGAGAGAAGGATTCGATGCCGGCCCGCTCACCACTGCTCAAACCGTGCCCGGGTAAATCGTAAATAAAAACGTTAAAACCCTGTTGTAAACAGTGCTCTATGATATTGCCGTATATGCCCACGTGATCGTAATAGCCATGATGTATATAAGCCGTCCCTTTGCCGTGCTCAAATTTATAAACATGGGCCACTATGTTAAAACCAGCGGCCTTAAACGTGCCTACGTTATGGCTAAGATGTTCAAAACGGTTTTCAAAATCCAGGCCGTAATACTGATTATAAAGCCCCACCTCTTTTGCCATGGGTTGATCCAGGGCATCGAAACTCAGGGGGGGAATCTGTGCTTTCACCTGTTCGGCCTGCCATAACATGGCGCTTTCCTTGTACATTGAGGGTTACCTGCAGTATAGCCAAGATAGTATTTTTTTATAAAGCTTAAGCCCATCATATTTTGGCCGATAACGTCCATATAGGTCGTCATTTTTACTCGGGGAGTCTTGACTGGGAGAGGAATATGAAAATCGGCAGCAGCCTGGTGCAGCAAGGCACGTATCTGTTAGACAAGCGAACCTCCACCACTGAGCAAGTTCGCACGCAGATTAGTGATCTGGACTCATTACGAGAGGGCACCACCAGTGCGACCCAGGATACTCGTACCCTGGAGACTTCCTTGTTAGCCCGAACCATGGGTACTGTCTCCACAGATCAGCAAACCATCTCGGTCTCCCGCCAGCACATGCTGGTTAGCAGCGAGGAAGTGAAAAGTGAAAACGAGGCGCGTATCTGGGGTTGGCGCTCCGCTGCCAGTCTCATTCAAACCAACGAAGAAGAGAGTGATCGAACCGAGGTAATCCACACCACCTTTAACCGGGTGACTGAGCGAGAGCAACGCATGATTTTTGAGTCGGTGGGGGAGGTTCAAACCGAAGACGGCCGCTCTATTAGTTTCATGATGCAACTGGATTTTCAAAATAGTTTTCGCCATGAAAGCCAAGGGGAAACCTTTACTGGCAATGCCCAGTGGATCGACCCTCTGGTGATTTCCTTAACCGGTCAGGTGCCGCAAATAAAAGACGGCTCATTTGAATTTGATTTAAACGGGGACGGCAACATAGATAAGAGCCAGGAAACCATGGGCAGGTTATCTAGCGGTATGGCGTATATTGCCTTCGACAAAAATGGTGACGGCGTCATCAACGACGGTAACGAATTATTTGGTGCCACCAGCGGCCAGGGCTTTGCCGAACTGGCCGTATACGACAGCGATGGTAACGGCTGGATTGATGAAAACGATGCTATTTTTGAGCGACTCAGTGTATGGCAACCGGAGTCCGAGAATGGCCTCACGTCTTTTTCCCAAGCCGGAGTGGGTGCCATTTATCTGCACGCCGAACAAACCCCTTTTGAATTAACCAATATCAGCGGCCAGGCCGATGCCCGCATCACGCAAAGCAGCGTGGTGCTAATGGAGTCCGGGGTAGCCAGCAGTGTATTTCAACTGGAGTGGGCACAAAGACCGCAAAACTCTCTCACCATTAGCCAGGTTAATTTTTCGCTGGCAGGCATGACCATCGATGATGCAAGTTTTAGCCAAGTGGGCTTTACCAATTCAACAAATGCCATAATCTCCGGCGCTGCCCCGTCTTATGTTCAGCCTACCAATGCCCTGAGCTACCGAGCCACCTTTATGCAGCAATACAGCGAGAGCTATACCCACCAAATTCAATCTACTCCCGCTCGGGCCGAGACATTGGCAGGCCAGCTTTTGCAGATACAGTCCAGCTCAACAACCACCCAGCAGGCTAATTTTTGGGAGCCACATTTTGCAGAGAATTTACAGGGTAACGAAGATGGCAGTATTCGCTCTTTGCGAGCGGTGATCGAAGTATTGCGGGAGATGCGCGAGTCCAATTCAAAACAGCAAGCTTTTCTAGAGCGGTTGCTAGTTACCTGAACATACCGTTAGAAATCGCTCCCTGCATTTCTAAGATACAGTCCTTCCCTGAACATAAAAAAAGCCCGCTACACATATGCGTAGCGGGCTTTTATACAACAGATCAGAATAACTTAAACGTTATAATCACCGGCCTGGTATCGATCAAACATGGTATCTAATGACACAGCCTTAATCTTGCTGGCGTTGCCTGCGGTACCAAATGCTTCGTAACGGGCAACACAAATTTCCTGCATGGCTTTAACAGACGCCTTAAAATATTTACGCGGGTCAAATTCGCTGGGGTTTTCAGCCAGGAAGCGACGAATGGCGCCAGTAGAGGCCAAACGTAAATCGGTATCTATGTTTACTTTACGCACGCCGTGCTTGATGCCTTCGGCAATTTGCTCAACCGGCACACCGTAGGTTTCTGGAATTTCACCACCAAATTCGTTTATGATTTTTAACCATTCCTGAGGCACAGAAGAAGAACCGTGCATGACCAGGTGCGTATTAGGAATACGCTTGTGAATTTCTTTGATGCGGTCGATGGCCAGAATGTCATCGGTAGGTGGACGGGTAAACTTGTAAGCGCCGTGAGAGGTGCCACAGGCGATGGCAAGTGCATCTACCTGAGTCTGCTTAACGAAGTCAGCCGCTTCTTCCGGGTCGGTTAGCATTTGATCGTGAGTTAAAATACCTTCTGCACCTACGCCGTCTTCTTCACCGGCTTGACCGGTTTCTAACGAACCCAGCACACCCAGCTCACCCTCAACCGATACACCACAACCGTGAGCCATTTCAACAGCACGTTTGGTCACAGCCACGTTGTATTCATAGCTCATGGGGGTCTTGCCATCTTCACCCAAAGAGCCATCCATCATCACCGAGCTAAAGCCCAGCTGAATGGAACGCTGACAAACAGTAGGAGAAGCGCCGTGATCCTGGTGCATGCACACAGGAATATGGGGGAATTCTTCGATGGCCGCTAGGATAAGGTGACGCAGGAAAGGGGCACCTGCGTAACTGCGGGCACCGGCTGAGGCCTGCACGATGACCGGTGAATCGGTTTGATCGGCGGCCATCATGATGGCACGGATCTGTTCCAGGTTATTCACGTTAAAGGCTGGTACGCCGTAACCGATTTCGGCGGCGTGATCCAACATTTGGCGCATGCTAATAAGTGCCATCTTGATTCCCTCTTTCTTTAAACTGGTTTGAATCCGCGCAGCAAATTCAATTAATTTTAATCTAACTGAGAACTATTCTAAATTACCTGAGGTAATTTTAATACATCAACGGTGCGCCAGCAGTGGCGTGGTCGTATATGTTGTTAATTCTCTGACTTTGCTTGATGCTATCGTTGATGCGCTCAAGCTCAGTATATGGCAGGGGTCCGCCGTCATTATGTGCGCAGGCCCCAATAAACCCTGTAAATACCAGGGTGAGTAAAAACTTTCTCATGATTATGCTACTACTTAATGCATTAATTGTGAGCGGGCTTATTTAGCACGCTCTTCCAACATGGCCACAGCCGGTAATACCTTGCCTTCAACAAACTCAAGGAAAGCACCACCACCGGTTGAGATGTAAGATACCTTGTCGGTAATGCCATACTTATCAACCGCCGCCAGAGTATCGCCACCACCTGCGATGGAGAAAGCATCAGAGTCGGCAATGGCCAATGACAAGGCCTTGGTACCCTTACCAAACTGATCAAATTCAAACACGCCCACAGGGCCGTTCCAGATGATGGTTTTGGCATTTTTCAATACTTCTGCCAGGGCAGCGCAAGAATCAGGGCCGATATCGAAGATCATATCGTCATCGCTAACATCACTGGCATCTTTTAATGTGGCTTCAGCGTCTTCTGCGAATTTTTTGGCACACACCACATCTGTAGGTACTGGAATGCTTACTTTTTCCATCAAGGCTTTAGCGTTAGGTACCAGGCTTTCCTCATACAAGGATTTGCCCACTGGCTTGCCGGCTGCTGCCAGGAAGGTATTGGCGATGCCACCACCCACAATAATTTGGTCACACATGTCGGCCAGGGTTTCTAATACTTCTAGCTTGGTAGATACCTTGGAGCCACCTACTATGGCCACCATGGGGCGGGCAGGTTTATCCAACGCTTTGCCTAGAGCGTCTAGCTCGGCAGATAACAATGGGCCGGCAACGGCGACCGGAGCAAATTTTGCTACACCATGGGTAGAGGCCTGGGCGCGGTGAGCGGTACCAAATGCATCCATCACAAACACGTCACACAAGGCAGCATAGGCTTTTGATAACACTTCATCGTCTTTTTTCTCGCCCGGGTTAAAGCGTACGTTTTCCAGTAAAACTAATTCGCCATCGTTTACTTCAATACCAGCTTTAAAGTCTTTGATGAGTGGCACATCTTTAGCCAAGGCTTTTGCCAGGTAATCGGCCACCGGCTGCATGGAGAATTTATCTTCGAATTCACCCTCGGTTGGGCGACCCAAGTGAGACATGACAATTACTTTAGCACCGGCTTCCAGCGCCAGTTTGATGGTAGGCAAAGAAGCACAGATACGCGCATCGGATGTGACCACACCATCTTTAACCGGCACGTTTAAGTCTTCACGAATTAAGACACGCTTGCCTTTAAGATCCTGGTCCATCATGCGAAGTACAGTCATGCTTATCTCCTTTGGTAATTCTGTGTCCATGATTTAGTCATGGCTATTAATTAAATTCGTTTAATGCGATTATTTAAGCTGTAACAAGCCATCAACCATGCGATTGGCAAAAGCCCATTCGTTATCAAACCACACCAATAGTTTTAACAAACGCTTACCGCTAACGCGAGTTTGCGTCGCATCCACGATACCGCTGTGGGGGTCGTGATTAAAGTCCACCGAGGCATGAGCCTCTTGAGTAAAACCAATAATATTTTTTAGCTTATTCTCACAGGCATTTTTTAATAAGGCATTGACCTGCGCGCTACTGGTATCACTTTTCAGCTGTAAACTTAAATCCATCACCGACACATTTAAGGTGGGTACCCGCAAGTGCAAACTTTCGATGCGCCCATCCAAATGAGGCATGATGCGCGCAATGCCTTTAGGCAAAGCGGTATCCAACGGAATAATACTGGTGACCGCGGCGCGGGTACGGCGTAGATCACTGGCATAGGCATCGATGACCGGCTGATCATTCATGGCACTGTGGATGGTAGTCGTCACCCCTTGCTCAATACCTAACTCATCATCCAGTAGCGACATGATGGGCAATACACAGTTAGTACTGCATGAACCCACGGAAATAATGTGATGCTCTGAACTTAGCTGGTCGTCATTCACACCAACAATGAAGGTAAAATCCAAGCCTGGTTCACCCGGTTGGCTTAGCAATACTTTTTTTGCGCCCTGTGAAAGGTGCTCGTTTAATTCATTTTTGCTTTTAAACTTGCCGGTACATTCCAGCACAGCATCTACGTTCAATGCCTGCCAGGGTAATTCGCTGATGTTTTCTTTGTGTAATATTTGAATGGCTTTGCCATCGATAGACAAAGTATCTTTTTCGATGGACACATCCTGGGGGAATCGGCCATGAGTGCTGTCATAACGTAGCATGTAGCCGATGGTCTCGCAGTCGGCCAATTCGTTAA
>Ga0209396_1003645_pt1 | contig 15392 bp, 13 predicted proteins | sample GOMGulsemesocosm_6_FD_184638 | JGI IMG/M metagenome (GOLD analysis project Ga0209396, IMG submission 184638) | Methane-oxidizing microbial communities from mesocosms in the Gulf of Mexico - GOM8C Gulf of Mexico (SPAdes) (version 2) | ecosystem: Environmental > Aquatic > Marine > Cold seeps...
CACTTATTAATTCAACCCCTAAGCCTGATTTAATTTTACTAGTAAATTTGTAATGTGCTTCTAAATTCAATAAATAAGCACTCAAAGTATTATTCGCTTTATCCTTACCAAACTGGTAGTATAGGTTTGATACTAAGTTAATTTTGTTTTTATTGTATTTAAGATGAGTACCTGCCATCTGACTGAACCTAGTTTCTGATTTGTCAGGATCAACAACAGGGTTTAGACCAGTTGTGTATTCTAGATATTGTACTCCATTGTTTAAAACTAAAAAACTAGCTTTAAGATTTTCCCAATCTTTATGCATCCATACGTATTGCATGGTCTTGTAGTTTTTTGCTACCGCTGGATTTTCATCTCCATATATGCTGTTTCCAGGTTCGTATTTATCTTGATTATATGCAACAGCAAAATCTAATTTAAATTTTCCTTTTTTGTATTTTAGTATTGCTGCATCATGACTACGTGCTTGTTGTACCCAATTTACACTACCAAAAATACGTTGATCATCTAAATTAATTTCCTGACGACCAGCTTTTAATGATAATGAAGGAGTAAATGTTAATTCTGCCCAAGCTTCATGTAAATTAAAACCGGCATTGTCTTCTGTATTTAAGGTAGGTACATCTCCCCAAACTCTTACATCTTGTAAGCTAATTCCAATTTTTAATTTTTCTGTAGTATACTTGGTATTTAATTGTGTTCTTTGTGACACAAATACAGTAGGATCAACACCTTTTGTATGTAATGTTCTAAATCCATGTCTATATTCTGCTCGTGGGCGTAATTCAGCATCAATATTTAATTGTGCGTTTACATTAATTGCTAAAAAAGTAAATAAAGCAAGTAGAAGTAGTTTAACTTTTTTCATAGTAAATAAGCTTAAAATTATTTACTACAAAGTTCGATTAAACTCAGGTTTTAAGAAATGATTTTTATCAGTTAAAAAACTGATAAATCATAGTTTATACGGTAAAATTGATGTGTTGCTTTAAAAGTTTATTAAAAACCTTCTGATATGTTCCTTAATTTGGAGCTATTTAATATTTGAATATTTTTCCCTTTAAGGTTTATTATTTTTTCTTTTTTAAGTTCAGACAATAAACGTATTGCTGATTCAGTAGCTGTACCTATAATACTAGAAATTTCCTCTCTACTCAATTGAACATCAATATAGCCATCTTCAGTAGTATTAAAAGTTTCTTCTAAAAACAAAAGACTATCTGCTAAACGTTGTTTAACTGTTTTTTGAGCCATTTTAGAAATCGTCATATTAGCATCCTTTAAATCTTCGCATGCCGTTTTCATCATATCCATAATAAATTTTGGATTTCTCTCTAAGGCTTCCATAATATCTGATTTCGGAATGAAACATGCTTTCATTTCATCTAAAGCAGTTACTGTTAAGGTTACAGGTTCTCCTACAATTACTGACCGATATCCTAAAACATCACCGCCTTTCATGAATCGGACAATTTGCTCTTTACCATTACTATTGAGTTTAGATAATTTACATTTTCCCGATTTTACACAAAAGACTCCATTAATAGTAGAACCTTCAGTAAATACTACTTGTCCTTTTTTAAATGAAACTTCGGACTTAGCATCTGAAATACATGTTAATTCTTCAGTAGTTAAAGATTTAAAACTATTAAAATGTTTGATAATACATTGTTGGCACTTTCCCATGGGTATATAAATATTAGACAAAGGTATTATATTATATGACAATTATCATTGCTATAAAGGTAAAGTTGGTCGATATTTGTACTCGGTAAAAATAAGTTATGGAAAAGGAGTATTGTTATCATTGTGGTGATACGAATGCTATTTATATTCAATTCGATGAAAAAGTATTTTGTTGTAATGGTTGTAAAACTGTATATGAAATATTAAATCAAAGTGAATTGTCTAGGTATTACGACCTTGAAAACAGCCCAGGTAAAGCTCCCGAGGCTTTGTTAGGGAAGTATGATTATTTGGAGAATAAAGAAATCATAACTAGTTTAATTGAGTTTGATGATGAAACTATTCAAATTGTAACTTTATACATTCCACACATTCATTGTAGCTCTTGTATTTGGGTGTTAGAAAACTTAAAAAAGTTAAACTCAAATATAGTTGCATCACAAGTAAATTTTCCTAAAAAAACAGTTCGAATTACATATAATTTAACGGATACTTCATTAAAAAAAGTAGTAGAGTTACTCTGTAGTATTGGTTATGAACCTTATATAAGTTTAGACGATGCAAAAAAAGAAAAGAATAAGTTAGACTATTCCTTACTTTTTAAATTGGTTACAGCTGGGTTTGCATTCGGAAATGTTATGTTTTTATCTTTCCCAGAGTATTTTGAATTAAATGGGTTTTGGTTAGATCAATACAAGCCCTTTTTTCATCAAATAATGCTTGTTTTTGCATTACCAGTAGTGTTTTATTCCGCACAAGACTATTTTATATCCGCATATAAGGGATTAAAATATAAAATATTAAATATAGATGTTCCTATTGCTCTAGGGATATTGGTGTTGTTTTTAAGAAGTGTTTACGATATAACAACACATTCAGGTCAAGGTTTTTTAGATAGTTTATGCGGGTTGGTTTTCTTTCTATTGTTAGGAAAGTTTTTTCAACAGAAAACGTATAGTTTCTTGTCCTTTGAGCGTGATTATAAATCGTATTTCCCAATAGCTGTTACAAGAATTAACAGAGAAGAGGAGAGTGCTATACCTGTGCATGAAATTAAAAAAGGGGATAGGCTCTTGGTTAGAAATGAAGAATTGATTCCGGTTGATGCAATTTTAATTAAAGGAGAAGCTCGAATAGATTATAGTTTTGTTACTGGAGAAGAAAAACCGATTAAAAAAATATCAGGAGATAAGTTGTTTGCAGGAGGTAAACAAACCGAAGGAATATTAGAAGTAGAGGCAACAAAATCTATATCACAAAGTTATTTAACGCAATTATGGAGTAATGATGTGTTTAAAATTAATAAGCAAGACAAATTAGAAACGATCACTGACAGTATTAGTAAATATTTTACAGTTATAATTTTAGCAATTACTTTTACAACTGCTTTATACTGGTATTTTGTTGATAGTTCTGTGGTAGTAAATGCAGTTTCAGCAGTGTTAATTATTGCATGTCCATGTGCTTTGGCACTATCTGCTCCATTTACTTTGGGAAATGTCTTACGTATTTTGGGTAAACATAAACTCTATTTAAAAAATACTGAAGTTATTGAGTCATTATCAAAAATAACAACTGTTGTGTTTGATAAAACAGGTACGCTAACACAAAGCCAAGAGAGTGATATTGTATATGATGGAGTTGAATTATTTGAAGAGGATTTAGTAGCTATAAAATCGGTGTTAAGAGCTTCAAATCATCCGTTAAGCAGAATGTTATATGAGTATTTAGGTGCAAAAAACATCATAGAAGTGACTAATTTTGTAGAAACCACAGGAAAGGGTATCAAAGGAACTATAAATGATAAGATTTTAAAAATTGGATCTGCATCATTTGTTGGGTTAGCAGATAATATTACAAATGAAACGAACGTATATGTAAGTAAAGATACTATTATACTAGGAAAGTATACATTCAAAAATAAATATAGAAGTGGAGTCCTGCCTGTTTTTGAAAAGTTGAATAAAAAGCATAAGTTAGTAGTGTTATCAGGTGATAATGAAGGAGAAAAAAACTATCTAGAAAAGTTATTACCAAAGGGAATAGAATTACTATTTCAACAAAAACCAGAAGATAAATTACATTTTATAAAAACATTACAAGAAAATGGAGAACATGTACTTATGGTAGGGGATGGGCTAAATGATTCAGGCGCATTAGCACAAAGTGATGTAGGTGTTGTAATAGCAGAAAATGTAAACGTATTTTCTCCGGCTTGTGATGCCATAATTGATGCGACAAAATTTGAAAGAATCCCTAGTTTATTACAAATTGGAAATCAAGCGAGAAAATTGATTATAGCTAGCTTTATACTTTCTTTTTTATATAACATTATTGGTTTGTCTTATGCTGTAACAGGGGATTTATCACCTATAATAGCGGCAATTTTAATGCCCGTAAGTTCCATTTCAGTTGTCGCATTTGTAACTGTTGCGTCAAATATATTTACAGGAAAACATAAGATGTAATTCTTAGGCTTTTAATTAATCTTAATGTAAGTAAATAATTAACTGTTTTTTACTTATATTTAGACAAATATCCCCAAAAATCCTACCTAGTAAATTACTATAGAGAACATTTGTAAAACTGACAAATGTCATAGTTTACATTATACCCTTAATTTATTTTTGTAATAGGTAAAAATTAAGATATGGGAGTGATATACATTTTAATCACCATAAGTATTATTGTAGCAGTTTTGTTTTTTGTAGCATTTATATATGCTGTAAAAAGCGGTCAGTACGATGACTCGTACACACCTTCTGTGCGTATGCTTTTTGATGATGAAATAGTTGTTAAATCTCCCAAAAAAAACAAAAAATCATAAAACTTTATGGAATTACAGCAATTTTACTATGACAACAAAATTGTAAAAAACTTTATCTACGCCACCATTTTATGGGGGTTAGTTGGTATGAGTGTTGGTTTATTACTAGCACTATTGTTTATTTTTCCAAACTTAACTGATGGTATATCCTGGTTAAGTTTTGGTAGGTTACGACCTTTACATACCAATGCGGTAATTTTCGCTTTTGTTGGTAACGCAATGTATGCAGGAGTATACTATTCCTTGCAACGTTTGCTAAAAGTAAGGATGGCAAGTGACTTTTTAAGTAAATTTAATTTCTGGGGTTGGCAAGCAATTATTGTTGCAGCAGCAATTACTTTACCATTAGGATATACATCAAGTAAAGAATATGCTGAATTAGAGTGGCCAATTGATATTGCTATTGCTTTAGTTTGGGTTGCTTTTGGGGTAAACATGATTTGGACTATATTAAAACGTAGAGAACGTCATTTATATGTAGCTATTTGGTTTTATTTAGGGACTTTTGTTACCGTTACAGTATTACATATTTTTAATAATATAGAATTACCTGTCTCTTTTTTAAAGAGTTATTCAGTTTATGCAGGAGTGCAAGATGCCTTAGTGCAGTGGTGGTATGGACATAATGCTGTAGCCTTCTTTTTAACAACTCCATTTTTAGGGTTGATGTACTATTTTGTACCTAAAGCAGCAGACAGACCTGTTTATTCTTATAAACTATCAATCGTACACTTTTGGTCTTTGATCTTTATTTATATATGGGCAGGACCGCATCACTTATTATACACAGCTTTACCAGATTGGGCGCAAAACTTAGGTGTTGCATTCTCAATAATGTTATTAGCTCCATCTTGGGGAGGTATGATAAACGGATTATTAACCTTACGTGGTGCTTGGGATAAAGTGAGAGTAGATCCGGTATTGAAATTTTTTGTAGTAGCTATTACAGGATATGGTATGGCGACTTTTGAAGGACCTATGTTGGCCTTAAAAAACGTAAATGCAATTGCTCACTATACGGACTGGATTATTGCTCACGTACATGTTGGAGCATTAGCTTGGAATGGATTTATGGCATTTGGTATGATTTATTGGTTAGTCCCAAGAATGTTTAAAACTACAATACATTCTATAAAATTAGCAAATACACACTTTTGGTTAGGAACATTAGGTATTATTCTTTATGCTTTACCTATGTATGTAGCTGGTTTTGTACAAGCAGAAATGTGGAAGCAATTTTCTCCAGAAGGAACACTAGTATATACGTTTGTGGATACTTTAGTAGAAATCATGCCTATGTATTGGATGCGAATGATAGGAGGATCGATGTATATTCTTGGAGCAATTGTTATGCTTGTGAATATGGTTAGAACGGTAAAATCTGGTTCTGAAGTAACGGATGAATTAGCAGAAGCTCCAGCATTGCAGAAAATTAGTAAAGGAAGATTAAGAGGGGAAACATTCCACGTTTGGTTAGAGCGTAAACCAGTTCAATTATCAATATTAGCTACTATAGCTATATTAATTGGAGGTGTTATTCAAATTGTACCTACTATAATGGTGGATTCAAATATACCAACAATATCAAGTGTTAAACCATATACTCCTTTAGAGCTAGAAGGTAGAGATCTTTATATAAGAGAGGGTTGTGTATCATGTCACTCACAAATGATTAGACCATTTAGATCTGAAGTTGAACGTTACGGTGAGTATTCTAAAGCAGGGGAGTTTGTGTACGATCATCCATTTTTATGGGGGTCTAAGCGTACTGGTCCAGATTTACATCGTGAAGGAGGTAAAAAATCTAATGTGTGGCATTTCAACCATATGTATGATCCACAGGCTATTGAGGAGAAATCTATTATGCCGCGTTACCCTTGGTTAATTTCAGATAAGCAAGATTATTCTTTAACTAAATCTAAAATGGAAGCTATGGTAAGTTTAGGAGTTCCATATACAGATGAAGAAATTGCTAATGTAGCTGCATTAATAGATAAACAAGCATCTGAAATTGCTAATGATTTATTGACTAATGATGATATTAAAGCTTCGTTTACAGAAGAACAAGCAGAGGACGGAAGTAGTTTTGTACCGTTGAAAGAAAGAGAAATAATATCTTTAATTGCTTATTTACAGCGTTTAGGAACTGATATTAAAGTAAAAGAAACTGTTCAAATTAATAAATAAAAACTATGCTAAAGTTTATAAAACATCACATGGAAACCATTGATGGGATAGAAATTTATCCAATCATATCTTTATTGATCTTTTTCAGTTTTTTTATCGCCCTGTTTTGGTGGGTTATGAAATCTAAAAAAACGTACATCGATAAAGTAAGTCAATTACCATTAGATCATTAAAATATACTACAATTATGAAAAAATATTTTCCAGCATATATAAGAATTCCGGTCTTCTTTTTTGGATCAGCATTACTATTAGAGTATTTTATTGATTCAGGTGAATTACCAGCCTTTATGAAATATCCTGAAGTATTAGGATTACTTGCTTTAATATTATTGGTGATCATTACCTTTGAAGCATGTAATGCTGCTGTTAACGCAATTATTTGGCGTTTACTTACTGAGGAAGAACAAAAGGCTAAATTGAAAGCTGCAGCGAATAAACCTTCTTGGATTTCTAAGTTTTATAAAGAAGCAACCAATGCAAAGCCAATAGATCAAGAAGATGAAATTATCTTAAACCATAATTATGATGGTATTAAGGAATTAGATAATGCCTTACCGCCATGGTGGGTATGGGGTTTTTATGCAACTATTGTTTTTGCAGTAGTGTATATGGCAAAATATCATGTGTTTGGTGGTGAAACCCAAGCAGAAGAGTTTGAAACAGAAATGGCTCAGGCAAAAATAGACATTGCAGAATATAAAAAGACAGCTAAAAATTTAGTAGACTATAGTACAGCTACTATTCTTACTGAGGCTTCAGATATCGCCAAAGGAAAAGAAATATTTATTCAAAACTGTGCAGTTTGTCATAAACCAGATGGTGGAGGAAGTATTGGGCCTAACTTAACCGATGACAGCTGGGTTTTAGGTGGTGGAATAAATAATATATTTAAAACAATTTCTGAAGGAGGTCGTCCAGGAAAAGGGATGGAACCTTGGTCTAAAAACGGATTAAAATCTTTTGATATTCAACAAGTAGCTTCTTACATAACCACTTTGGCAGGTACAAACCCTCCAGGTGCTAAAAAAGCAGAAGGTGAAATATGGGTAGACAAATCTGCAGGTATTAAAGAAGAAGTAAAAAACACTACTCCAGTAGATACTTTACAGATAGGGCAATAAATAAGTTAAATGGCTGAACAAGGAAAAGATGTATTTAGAGATTCCATAGGGACTATTACCGATGATGGTAAACGTCAATGGATATATCCTAAAAAACCTTCTGGTAGATTCTATAAATATCGGACACAAATAAGTTGGTTTTTATTATTGTGTTTATTTTCTTTTCCTTTTATTAAAGTTAATGGTAATCAGTTTTTACTGTTTAATGTATTAGAAAGAAAATTCAATATTTTTGGTTTGCCTTTCTGGCCACAAGATTTTCATTTAGTCGTTATGGCGATGATTATCGGAGTGATTTTCGTGGTTTTGTTTACAGTAATATTTGGTAGAATATTTTGTGGATGGGTTTGTCCACAAACTATTTTTATGGAAATGGTTTTCAGAAAAATTGAGTATGCTATAGAAGGCGATAGAGGAGCTCAAATTAGACTAGATAAACAATCCTGGACTTCTGAAAAAATTAGAAAGCGTAGTTTAAAATATGCCATATTTTTTATTATTTCTTTTGTTATAGCTAATGTGTTTCTTGCTTATTTTATTGGAAGTGACGTGTTATTACAATACATTTTTGTTGAACCTACAAAGCACATTAGTACGCTAATTGCTTTGTTGATTTTTACAACTATTTTCTTTATGGTATTTGCTTGGTTTAGAGAGCAAGTATGTATAATAGCTTGTCCGTATGGGAGATTACAAGGAGTATTGCTTGATAACAAAACCATTAATATTGCTTATGATTATGTTAGAGGAGAAAAGCAGGAGGGTAGAGCTAAGTTTAAAAAGAATGAAGATAGACCTGAAAGTGGTAAAGGAGATTGTATAGATTGTGATCAGTGTGTACAAGTTTGTCCCACTGGGATTGATATAAGAAACGGTACCCAACTAGAGTGTGTTAATTGTACTGCTTGTATTGATGCTTGTGATTTTATGATGGAGAAAGTAAACTTGCCAAAAGGCTTGATCCGTTATGACTCAGAAGATAATATTAGTAAAGGAGAAAAAGTGTTATTAACAGCAAGGAATAAGGCTTATTCTGCAGTTTTAATACTACTTATGGGAATAATGACAGTTATGTTGTTTCTACGAAATGATATTGAAGCTTCGCTTATCAAACTACCAGGACAATTATATGAGAAAAAGGCAAATAACATTATTAGTAATGTTTTTCGATATAAACTCGTAAATAAGACAAGTGATAATATTGAAGATATAGAGTTTAAGTTATTATCCCATAAGGGAGAAATAAAAGTTGTTGGGTTATCTGGGATACAATTAGAAGCTCAAAACTTAGCTTCAGGAACGTTGTTTGTAGAAATTCCAAAAAGCGAATTGCATAAAGACAGAGAAAAAATTAAAGTAGGCGTGTTTGCTAATGGTAAACAAATAGAAACCACATCTACAAATTTTCTTGGACCAAGAAGATTTAAATAAAATAGTAACTATGAAAATTAACTGGGGAACATCTATTGTAATTGCTATAGCAGCATTTATGGGATTTATTTTGTTTTTTGTGATAAAAATGTCTGTTAATTCTAAGTACGACCATGATTTAGTAGCTACAGAATATTATAAAAATGAATTGGTTTTTCAAGAAGAAATTGATAAAGAACAAAATTTAAAATTGCTCAGTGAACCTATTCAAATTGAGCAAAAAGCAGAAGGTATATCAATAGTATTCCCTCTAGAATTAAAACCAAAAGATATTCAAGGAAAAGTGTTCCTATATCGACCATCTAACAAGAAAATGGATATAGAAATTCCTTTATCGATTTCTTCCAACATCTTATTTTTACCGAAAAAAGATCTTGTTGGTGGTCGTTGGGACATTATAATAGATTTCACACATCAAGGAACAGCCTATTTAATTAAGAAAGAAATCATGCTATAATTGGTTTTTGCAGGATTCATACTAGGTTTATTAGGTAGTTTGCATTGCATTGGCATGTGCGGCCCTATAGCTATGATATTGCCTGTTAGCAAAAAAAATGCTACTAAAAAACATTTTCAAATTATATTATATCATTTAGGAAGAATAGTTACTTATAGTCTATTAGGAACAGTATTTGGATTAGTTGGTAAAGGTTTGCTTCTAACAGGGTTACAACAGCAATTATCAATTATTATTGGTGTAATAATGATTTTACTAATTGTTTTCCCAAAAATTAGCCATACCCTAACTTTTAAAATATCTCCATTGACTAAGGTATTAAATACCTTAAAATTACAATTGGGATTATACCTTAAAAAAGAATCCTATTACGCCATTTTCACAATTGGTTTTTTTAATGGATTTCTACCTTGCGGTATGGTGTATTTAGCTCTTGTAGGGGCCATTGCTATGGAAAGTCTATTTGAATCTACCTTATATATGTTTTTGTATGGATTGGGTACAGTGCCTTTATTAAGTTTATTAATATATGTAAAAGACGCTTTTTCCAATACATTTAGAAACCAACTACAGAAAGCTATTCCAGTATTTGTAGTGGTTATAGGAGTACTATTTATAATTAGAGGCTTAGGTTTAGGGATACCATATGTGTCACCTGCAGATAATAGTTTATTCCTTTCTGTAAACCCAAAATTATGTCATTAATAGTTTTACTTAGGAGAGCTTTATTAATCTTTTAGGATAAAATGTAGTTTCGCCAAAAGAATTAATTCAGATTTATTTTTATTAGCATAACTTCCTGCAATTTTATTTGCTGTTTTATAGATAAAATCTTTTATTTCTGGTGTAAAAAGCGCTAGGTTCTCATTTTTAAACTCTTTGTATTCTGCTAATATTTCATCTCCTGATTTTGGGTTTTCGATCATCCAATCAAAAACATTTTTCATTTGACTAATGTGCTTTATTTCATTTTCTCCTAAACAAGATAGTTTCCATTCTTTATGAATTAAATCTTGCAATGTTTCATATTCTTTTGGATCTAGTTTTTTATCTGCCATAGCTATAGCAAATAAAACTTTTCCTGTTTTTTGAAAAAATGTTTTGTATATATTTGGTTGCATATTTATATTGAATTTAAAGCGAGCGCTATCATAGCATTAAAGCTTCAGAACTTGTTTTTTCCCAGTTACTAATTTGTTCGAAATTGTTAATATGGATAAAGCATTAACTTGATGTTTTTGCAGCTTATCTACACCTATTTTTTTAATACTAGATCCTAATTCATCTTTAAGTTTTTCAAGTATTGGGTTTAAAGTTTTACATGGACCACACTAAGTGGAATAAAAATCAATTAGAACGGGTGTTTGAGTATTTATTATAGATTTAAAATAATTTGTCATTATTATTTTTACATATAAATATACTCATTTAATGAATGACTTGAATTGATATTTGTCATAATATATTAGCTGAATTTTTCGTAACTTTAATGGAGTAATGTATTTAAAACCAATGTGTTAATTATGAGAAAGAAAATTTTATTACCAACTGATTTTTCTAATAACTCCTTAAACGCTATAAATTATGCTTTGGATCTATATAAAAATGATTCCTGTCAATTTTATATTTTAAATGCTTTTTCAATGCCAAGTTATGATGTTGATAGTTTGCAAATGTTACATTTTGAAATGAATGTTTTTGATGCTAAAAAGAAGGAAATTGATAATGATTTAATTGAATTAGTAAAAAAGTTCATTCATGATAAGGGGTTAACAGGAAATCATATTTTTGAGACTATTGCTTCATATGAAGATCCTTTAATTGCTATAAAGAAAGCCATTGAAGATTATGATGTTGATTTGGTTATAATGGGGACCAAAGGTGAAACAGGAATGAAACGTATTGTTTACGGTAGCTTAGCAGTTCAAGTAATGGAAAAGTCACGTAATTGCCCAGTTTTAGTTGTACCAGAAAACGCAAAATTCTCTTCATTAAATGAAATTGTGTTTCCTAGTAGTTATAAAACTCATTTTAAGAAAAGAGAGTTAGATTATTTAAGTGAGTTATCTAAGAAAAGCAGCGCTAGTATAAGAATACTACACATTGATAATGAACAACAATTAGATGAAAATCAATTGAGACATAAAAACATGTTAAATGAATATTTTGAAGATGTCATTCATACATTTCATGACATAGAAGATGAAGAAAAAGAACTTGCTATAAGTAATTTTGTAGCTGAAAAAAGTATAGATATGATTGCTTTTATAAATAAAAAGCACACTATTTTAGATAATTTATTTTCACGACCATTAGTAAAAAACATTACATATCATACAAAGGTTCCGGTATTGGTAATGCACGATTTTAGAAATTAAAAACAAGGAAATATGAAAAATTTAGGAGTTTGGATTGACAAGGATAAAGCCCATGTTGTTACAATAGATGGCAAAAATGAAGCATTAATAACAATAGATTCTAATATCGAACATTTCCATGTTGGAGGAGGGTCAGGGTCCAAATTAAAAGGAGGGCCACAAAATGTTGTTCAAGACAGTAAATATTTAGAACGAGAAAAGCATCAATTTAAATCATATTTTCAAGAATTGGTATCAAAAATTAATACCGCTGACGCTTTGGTTATTTTTGGACCCGCTGAAATGAATATGAATTTTAAAAAAGAGCTGGAAGAAAATTATAAAGAACTAAACTCTAAAGTTAAATCAGTAGACAAAGTTGATAGTATGACTAACAATCAAGTTGTCGCTTGGGTTCGTGATTATTACTCTTAATGTTTTAAATAAAATTAAGAATACTAGGCATTAGTTTAACGAATCCCTGACTTATGGATCTTGAAGGATTAGAAGTAGAAAAGTATTCTGGTGAAAAAGTGAAATTTTCGATATCAAAATTGAGATTATCACTAATAAAATCTGGTGCTAATAAGGAAATGGTGGATACTATTGTGCAAAAAGTGTCAGATGAGGTATATGACGGAATTTCGACTAAAGAAATATATAACAGAGCATTTACTTTATTGAAAGGTAAAAACCGATATTTAGCTTCAAAATACAAGTTAAAAAGAGCTATTTATGAATTAGGTCCAACTGGTTTTCCTTTTGAACGATTTGTTAGTAGATTATTGAAGTATTCTGGATATATTACTGAAACTAATGTTGTTTTAAAAGGTAAATGTGTTACTCATGAAATAGATGTTATTGCTAAAAAAGAAAATGTAACAACGCTTATAGAATGTAAATATCATAATGAACAAGGTTTAAAATGCAATGTTAAAATCCCTTTATATATTCACTCAAGGTATTTGGATGTAAAAGAAAATTATAACGAACAGGGGAAACTTGGTGATGGTTGGGTTGTTACCAATACTAAATTTACTAAGGATGCCATTCAATATGGAAATTGCTCAGGTTTGTATTTACTTAGTTGGGACTATCCATTTAAAGATGGTTTAAAGGATAGGATAGATAGACTTGGTCTATACCCTATAACAGTTTCTACACTATTAACAAATATCGAAAAGCAATTTTTACTCAGTAGGGATATTATCTTATGTAGAGATTTAAAAAAAGATACCTTTTTTCTTGATCAATTAGGAGTTTCTAATATTAGAAAAAAGAAAATTCTATCTGAAATTAATAAACTTTGTAGTTGATATAATATATGATTCAATACGCCACAGTTCATTTTTTAGGGGGAGCAGAAACAGTAACTGGTTCTAAATTTTTGATTCAAGCTCTTGGTAAAAAAATTTTGATTGACTGTGGAATGTTTCAAGGTGTTAAAGAAATAAGAGAATTAAATTGGATTGATCTACCAATAAATATTTCTGATATAGATGTTGTATTACTTACACACGGCCATTTAGATCATATAGGGTATTTACCGAGACTAATTAAGCAAGGATATTCTAGAAAAATAATTGGTAGTTCTCCAACTTTAGCCATAGCTGAAATTGTTTTAATGGATAGTGCAAAAATTCATGAAGAATCAGCTGAAAAAGCCAATAAAGAACAATACACAAAACATAATCCGGCGTTACCACTTTACACTATATCAGAAGCTTTACAAACAATTGGTTTATTTGAGTCCGCTAATGAAGGAGAGTGGTATGATCTTTCAGAAAACATAAGGTATCGCTTTAATATAAATGGCCATATTTTGGGGTCAACATTTATAGAGTTAGAAATAAATGATAAAATACTAGTATTTTCTGGAGATGTTGGTAGAGTCAATGATGTTTTACTAGCCAAACCTAAAAAGCCAAAATGGGCCGATTATCTATTTGTAGAAAGCACCTATGGGCATAAATTGCATGCTGAAGAAAATATAGAACTTATTCTTTCTGAATTGATTAAAAAAACAATCCTTAAACAAGGGAATTTAATCATTCCCAGTTTTGCTGTTGAGCGTCTTCAAGCCTTAATGTATATTTTATGGAGCTTATACAAGAAAAATAAAATACCTAACATTCCAGTTTTTATAGATAGCCCTATGGGGAATAATGTATTAGGAGTATTTAAACGTTTTCATAACTGGCATAAATTATCAATTACTGAATGTGAAGCAATGTGTACTCATTTTGAAATAATAGAATCATACCGTGATACCTGGAATACTATTGATAATACAAGTTCAAAAGTAATAATTTCCGGTAGTGGAATGGTTACAGGAGGACGTGTGCTAACTTATTTACAGCAATTAATAGATGAAGAGTCTACAACAGTATTATTGGTAGGTTATCAAGCAGAAGGAACTAGAGGTAGGCAATTAAAAGAAGGTTCCTCTGAAATTAAATTCTTTGGAAAATATTATCCTGTTAAAGCTCAAATTAAAAATATTGAAAGTTTATCTGCCCATGCAGATCAAAAAGAACTATTAGATTGGATGAATGAAATCACTAATGTTCCTGAAAAGGTATTTTTAATTCATGGTGAACTAATAGCATTAGATGTTTTTCGAGTAAAAATTAAAGATGTGTATGGTTGGAATGTTAGTATTCCAAAATATAATGAAAAAGTTCAAATCATAATTTAAAAATATAACTACCCTATAATTTTTTTGTTATTCTTTTGATTTTTTCTTGTAATATTTTTTGAATAAGAAATTATGTTTTAGAGCTTCCATATTTTCATTAAACTTAAAAGTCCCTTCATTAATGTTTTTTATTGATTTTTTTAAATCATTAACTAGTATGGAGTCTTTAGTTATATAATTTATAGCTCCATCACTAGAGTTTATATCTTTTATTAATTTATTTAAATTATTAACGGTACTATCTAATCTTTTACTTGCTAAATTAACGGTACTTAAGGTGTTTTTAAATTGTTTTCCAGAAATAGTATCATTTAATAAAATTCCTGCTATACTGTTTTCATTACTTTTAAATGATTTTAAAATGGAATTAAACTCATTTACGGAGTTATTAGCTCCATAACTTACTTTTTTAAGATTGTGAATTGATTGCTTTAAATCATGAGCCATTATGGAGTCATTTAGTAGCATTCCTAAGGTTCCTTTACTTTCATTTAGTCTATTTGTTATTTTAATTAAATTAGACATTAAAATCGCGGCATTTTCATTTGTAGCACTTAAAGTATTAAGCATATCATCTGCACTAACTTTACTATAGGATTCGATAATGTCACCATTTTCAATAG
>Ga0209396_1003650_pt1 | contig 15378 bp, 16 predicted proteins | sample GOMGulsemesocosm_6_FD_184638 | JGI IMG/M metagenome (GOLD analysis project Ga0209396, IMG submission 184638) | Methane-oxidizing microbial communities from mesocosms in the Gulf of Mexico - GOM8C Gulf of Mexico (SPAdes) (version 2) | ecosystem: Environmental > Aquatic > Marine > Cold seeps...
CCATGGAATATAGAAGCCGTTTATGAAGAATATACCAAAATGGGATGGTCTAAAAAAGATGTTGATGATAACGTTTTCTATAAATATGATAATAATGAAGTTACTAATTCCCAATTTGACCACGATTCAATTATGCTTTATCCTATTGATAATCAGTTGACACATGGGGGTTTTGAAACTAAAATGAATTCTAAATTATCAATAAGTGATAAAATGTTTATATCTCAAAAGTATCCAGGAGCTAATATTTCATAATCTAGTATCGATTATTAGCTTTTTTATTATTAATTGTAATTGTACTGTTTGAGCTTAATTTTTATGATTAATAACAATGAATGAACCTCCATACCTTTTGGAGGTTCATTCGGTTATATGACTTTATAAAAGAGTTAAATAATCCTATACGGACTCAAATTATATTGTTATCTTTAGTCTCAATCTAAACACCCTATGATATTTAAACTACTAATTGCTTTTGTATTCTCATTTGGTAACCTCAACACTACCAATGATGTTGATTTATTAGCTAAGTCACCACAAACAACTTATGTTTATGTATGTGTTTCTGAAACGGCTAAGAAGTATCATTACAGCAAAAACTGTAGAGGATTGAATCGTTGTAGCCATGAGGTAAGAAAGGTAAGTATTACGGATGCAAAGAGGAAGTATAGTAGAACCCTTTGTGGTTGGGAAAAATAAATAAAAAATAATATCAGATGAATCAATTTTTTAATAAACTAATTAAAAGACTTAGTAGTACACATGCCTCGATTATATTAGGGATATCTGTTTTAGGAGTGCTATACTTGGGCTGGGCTTTCTATCCAACACTCACGGATGAAGTTACAACTGAGTCTAATCTAACCATCAATGAAGCACCCAAAACTGAGGAAGAAGTAATTGTTGATGGTATAATTGAAGGTGTTGAAATGATTAGCGAGATTGGAACTGATTTAATGGCTAACAAAAAAGTCAAGGATAGTATCTATGAGGCTAATAGGGCTCAGTATTGGGTTTATATGATTGGAGACTACGCAAACGGTAAAGAATCTATATTAAGAGCTTACAATCAAATAGAATTAGAAGATAGGAGTGATGTTAAAGTATTTCAATCACGAGACAGGTCTTACATGCTCTTTATTAAACCTAATTTCGATAATACCCAATCAGCTTTGGATAGTTCAATTAAATCATTTAAGAATCGGTTGGGTGATGATATTAAGGTTATCAATCTTATAACAGGTAAGAAATGTGATAAGATTCTACAAGTAGATGACTTAAAAAAGAGAATAGATAAGAAGAAGGTTACTGCTCCTTGTTATGAATGTGATAATTTATAAAATATAGCATATGAAATTTTTATTATTTGGTGGTGCAAGAAACACTGGGAAAACAGAATCTATTAGTAGATTAACTGAAAACCTTATTAATAAGGGGTATAAAGAGATTTATAGTAAAACTATAGTTAATAAGTACTGTGACTTTCAATGTGTCTTACAAGGTAAAGAAAAAACTATTTTGATTCATAGTCATACCGATAATATCTATTCGATAAAGAAGCTAATAGAGTTTTATAAATCTTTTGATAAGATTGATATTGTTATAACATCAATAAGGAATATGGATGATGGTATGAGAAAAAATTTGAAGGAAATGTTTCCTATTGATTTTTTAGAGGATGAAGTTGTGGAAATTCCTTTAGCTAAGGTTGTTAGTGGTAAAACTAGAGGTAGAAATATCGTGTGGTATCTTGATAAGATAGAAAAATTGACATTGAAATTAATTGAATTAGAGCCATTTGAATTATGATAATATGAAATAATTCTTTTTAATTAGGAATCTAAATATTTATAAATTTAAGTTTATGGAAAAAGGTGATAGTGAGTCAAAATTAAATAAAACTAAAGATTTTTGGGATATCTCAAAAATCATATCATCAATGATTGGTGTTATAATAATACCAATTGTAATCTTTTTCTCTGGGAAAACCTATTCTGATTCAGTAAAGGAATCAGAAATAGGTCTTAGATATACAGAGCTTGCAATTGAGATTCTTTCAAATAAACCCGATTCTTCTCAATTAAATATAAGGAATTGGGCAATAGATATTTTAAACCATTATTCTGTAATAAAGCTTAATGATGGAGTAATTACTGAATTGGGTGAATCCTTTATAATTAGTGAAGATTTAGTATATATATGTACATCTTCAACTGCAAAAAAGTATCATATCAGTAAAGATTGTAGAGGCTTAGAAGCGTGTCCAACCGAAATTGAAATAGTATCAATAGCTTCCGCTAAATTTAATCATGAAAGAACCTTATGTGGGTGGGAAGATTAATCGGAATGTTTCAGTAATCTTTTTAGATTATTTATCATGACTTAAAAGGAAGGCAACCTTAGTATAAATGAAATAGAAACCAGATACAATTAATATTACAACGCTAATACAAATTATAGAATTTACAATTAGTGGAGAATAATCTAAAGGATTACTAATCTTGATTATTAACAAATATAGAATTATTATACTGTAATCAATCTATAATTGAGGTAATGGTTGACTCGAATTCATAAATTGATTAATATCAAATAAAGTATATCCCTTAATACAACCAATAAAAGTATTAACAATCTACTATTCTATACTGGATTCAATGAATGAGTGGTTAAAAAGGTATCATATCTTGTTGATGAACTAAGATTTATCTTACCCAATTGGATTATTAAATTTTAAAGAAGTCTATTACTTCACACCCAATAGCATCAGCTATTTTTTTTAAAGTCAAAGTTGCTGGGTTTTGTCTGCCGTTTTCAATAGCAGATAAGTTTGATTTTTCCATATTAATTATGTCACCAATATCTAGTTGACTAAGATTTTTTTCCTTTCTTAAATTGGAAATGTTTTCACCAATTTTTTTTAAATAATTATGCTCATCCGTAGTCATGGTGACAAGGTCATAAATTATTAAACCAACAAGGTTATGATATATCATAACTAAAATGTATATTTGTTAAATAAAACTATAAATTATGAAAATGAAATCGATACTAATTTTATCAATAATATCAATTGGAATTATGTCTTGTCAACCAGAAGAAGTAACACCAGGACCAGCTAATAATGAATCTACCTCAATACTGGGTGAGTTTGATTGTTCTCTATCCGCTGGAGCACAAAATGAGTCACCATGTACTATGAATGTTTCCCAAATGAATGATACAATATTTATTGAAATATCTGGTGTGAATATAAGTCCAAACATAGAATTAAAAGGAATTGAAGTAGATGGTCAAGTGAATATACTACCATGTTCAGATGAGTGTTATCAAGGTGATATGAATGTTGGTAATAACGGAACTTTAAAATCAGTATCTAATAAAAAGAAATTAAACTTTGGTGTATACGACCCAAGTTATGAAGATGAAACTGATGCTATCTGGATTGCCGTAAATGAACTTTAAAAGTCAAACAAAAAATAAACTTTAACTATATAAATCAAATAATTATGAAAATAAATATCATTACAATTTCTTTATCTATTTTATTTCTAATCTCATGTGGAGGTGGAACCTACAACGGAAACGTACCAACCTGTGATAACCTAGACTCTCAAAATGGCGAACAAATAGCTAAGTATTACCTTAAAGGTAGTTGGGTAGATGAATATGATGATGACATTTGGGGTAAGACCCGCTTTGTTTATGATGGTGTTAAACAATTACATATGTGGAAGAGAGAACCAAAGAGTGGTATATGGCGTGATGAAGGTCTGTTTTCTCTAATTGAAATTAAATCCTATCAACACACCACTACATATGGATGTACTGAATTTGTATTTAATTTTTATAATGGCTCAACTAGAATCCCTATCATTATTGAGTCGACTAGAGGTGCGTGCATTGAGCGAGTACGTGGTCGTGAGCAATTTGTACATTTTAAATCATAACCATGAAGACTAAAACATTTAGATTTCAAACAGGTGTATCTATTACAGTTGGTGCTGAACAAATAACAGCCAGAGATGAAAATGGTGCTGATAAGATGGATTCAAAGCATGTTGACTCGTTGTCATATGAAGAGTTTGTTCAACCTAGAATCCCACCAGCTGGTCTTGCAACCATACCATTTGTATTAGGATTCTTTATTCTAATATTTAGTGGGGGTGACGGTACACCACTTTTTTACTTAGGTGCTACATTGTTAGGCTTATCCGTTATTGCTTTTATTTTCATGGCACTTGACGGATTATTATTTACAGGTGTTGCTAGGAAGCTTATTGCATCAATATGGGCTTACAAAGGTTATGCAGTCGAGATTAGCAATAAATCGGGTAACAACATCACGTTCTTTACTCAGAGTGATGAATTAGGCAGTATTAGGCTAGTGTCTAAATCGATAGATGAACTTAAGATACACCTGTCCCAAATGGAAAAGAAAACGATAGTTCCAGTAATTCAACAATCGAGTTCCAATCTCGATGAGTTAAAGAAACTAGGTGCTTTATTAGAATCTGGTATTTTAAGCCAGTCTGAGTTTGATGAGCAAAAGAAAAAGTTACTAAGTAAATAGCTGTTATGCTACTGACTCTAACGCACCAACTTTATAATCTATGCACCATTGAATAAACTTATCTGGTAATGCAATATGTTTATATGGTGATGTAAAATACCTGTTTTCCCTTCTTATCTTTATTATCCAATCAACAAATTCAACCATCTCTAAGTGTGACTTATTGATTGCTGATTGGATATCCATAATACTACTAACGTCAATCTTTAAATTTAGTCCTTTGTAGATTGAAATAATGGTATCAGTAATAGATATCCAACCATTAATAGGTTTCATCATTATTTCTTTAGTCTTTACCAATGATTTACTCGACTTACTTACTTTGGCTTTACTTTCTTTAAACTCTCTGTTTAAGTCCACAACGAAGTCTTTGAAAGTGTAATTATCTTCAATTTCAATTTTATAGTACTTCTCTACTGTTTTTTTTGAAATTGGGTTATTCTTGTAAATTTTAGGTTGACTAATTTTACCATAGGTTTTAAAGTCCCATTCCTCAAGGATATTATATAATTTAAATATAGTAGTTACTCCTTGTTGCTTATTCCATTCCATTCCACAAATTCTTAATTTTTCAAGTGGTGTGTAATTACAACCTTTATCAAATACAATCTTCCTTTTTCTAGGTGATATATGTGGTTTAAGTGTACCATCGTTTTTATATTTAAATATAGACTTAACAATACGTTTTATTTGTGAAGGTTCCACTGGTGGTTCACACGCACGTTTATTAGCTATATCTAATATTGTTTCTGTTGCTTTCATATTAGCCTTTGGGTTTAGGTATACAAAATTATTACAATTAGAAAGTAGAAAGTTATTTCTAGTGCCAGCTTTAAACTTCTTTCTGAATGGGGTGGTACATTTAATGTTTTCAAATCCTTCCCAATTAACAATGTAATCTCCAATTACTTCAATTCTATCAATATCATCAAACCTTAGTGGTTCTGAATTATACCCCCCCTCCGTGTGTATATGTTTCTTTTTTTTTCTAATTACACTGGGAAGGGGGGTGTTTTTATTTAATGTATCAATTGAAGGTTCAATAGATTTAAAAATATAAGGATTAGGATTAATAAAAATATCTTCATCATATGACAGTACATTGAATTGAGAAGCCTTTATAGCATTCTTATCAACAAAGTCAGTTAAACCCAATTGCTCAATAACAGCTTTATATGTTGATTCAAAATTAGATTTAACCAAACCATCCACACGAACAATGATAGCGTAGCCTTTGCCACCAAAAGACGTATAATAAGCAAGTACTTTAGATGTATCAAGTAAATTAATATTAAATGAACTTTCATCAATATCAATATACATAAGACCTGTGGATGATATTAAATTAGAATCTTTTTTATAACCATCATATAAAAAATTATATGTGATACATGGTATGCTTTTTTTGACTGTGTCATAATCAAAATTACCCTCACGGGCTAATGTAATTGTACCAGAATAATCTGATTTAGAAATAAGTTTAAACCAATCATAAACTGATTTGGTTGACTTAATTGTTGGTTTACCTATATTCTCATAGGTATTAATTAAAAGTGATTTGTTTTGCATTCATAACGTATTCTCTCTTTTGTTATTTTGTCTCTCATTGTTTTAGCTGGGGAGAGAACCACCATCCCAAGGGAAGGTGGAGCCCAGCATTATTAGAATATACACAATTTATCTTGATAAGACAAGAGTTTGAAGGAACTATTTTTAATTAATATATAGTAATGTACCTTTTGGGGTAGTCATTCTCACCTGTACAGTTCATGTACTATTATATTTAATGGAGATTGGATGTCCTAAGCTTCATTTTTGTTCTATACAATCATCCAAAAGTTTATCTGTCACATACACCCTCCCTCCCATCTGACTAAAATTTATAATTTAATAGTGACCTATTCAGTAAACTCTCTCCCTAGTCATAAACTTAATACTGTATTATATTACCTAATTGAGTGAGAAATAAATTTCCCATATTTTTCGAATGAATATTTGAAAACGATAATGTCCATTAAAAAATTCTGACCAAATTTCCGCATTTTATGAAATGAAGTGATATTTATATAATAGATGTCCATCAAACTCAAAATATCAGAAGAGCAATATATTATGCTACAAAACCACCAACTAGAGAAATCGGGTGCAATAATCACCATGGATGGTAAAATATATAAAAATCTGATTCAACATATTTCACCACCCAAAATATTGGACATCTATAAATCCACAGAATAATGTTTCACAAATCCCAATTCGATAAAAGAGTTGGGATTTTGATTTTAATGATGATTGGATAAGAAATATCTTAATTTAATAATGTTAACTTATATAAGGAGTTAACATTTATTACTGTATCCCTTATAAATACAGGGTTAATTGATTGGCTAGATGTTTTTAATGTTAATTAATCTATTAATAATGTCATTAGTTAACATTAATTGGTTATATTTGATGCATGTCAAAAAAAGGAACTCATACAACAAGCGATTATTTAGAATTTGATAATGCATTAAATAAAGCATCAAAACTCTTAGATGGTAAAGACCAGAATTTTGGGTTATATATTATTGTATCAATTAATGTTGGCTTGCGTGTTAGTGATGTTCTAAAATTAACTTGGGAACAATTACGTCAAGACAAAATAGTATTGACTGAGCAGAAGACTGGTAAAAGAAGAGAAATTCTTTTGAATCACCATATAAAAAAAGCTGTTAATAAGATTGACAAAGGTTATTCTGGCTCTGTGTTTAAGAGTCAAAAAGGTACAGTTTATAGTATCATGACTATTAATCGAAAATTAAAAGCATTGTTTGGTTCTAAGACTAAGAATCTTAACCTAAGTTCACACTCTTGTCGAAAAACATTTGGTCGTGCTATATTTTTTGCAGCGGGTGAATCTGAAAAGGCATTGATTTATTTATCAGACCTATTCAACCACAATTCAAGTAAAGTTACTAGAGTTTATTTAGGGATTAGACAAGAGGAACTAAATAATCTTTACGCAATGCTGTGATATAGTAAGTTACTATTGGTTCGAATTAGATATTATAGTATAACTAATAACTTCAAAATCTCAATAGTAATATATTAGTAACTTTAGAAATAATTAACAAGATTAAAATAATAAAATTAATGGAAAACCAATTTCAAAAATCTATAATTCAAAAATATAAACCTTTGTCAAAAGAGAAAGAGAAAGAACATTGGAGTAAAGCCATTTTTATTTTTGATACATGCTCACTCATTGATTTTTACTTTATCCCTTTGGAGTCAAGAAAAAAAATATATTCTGAAATCTTTGAAAAACTTCAAGAAAGGTTATGGATTCCTTTTCATGTGCAATATGAATTTCTTAAGAACAGAGAGAAAACAATACAAAAACCAGTATCAAGTTATGATGTGTTGAAAAAAAGTGTCAGTGAAATTGGGAATGTGATTGAAAAAAAAATTAACCCTCAATTAAATAATATTTCCATAAACTCAATAAAAAAAGACCAGCACCCACACATTAAACAAGATAGTATTAAGGTGTTTCAGAAAGATGTAGATGATTTTCTTAAAAAATTTAAATCTTTTGAAAAAGATGTGAATAATAAAATTAAAGTTGAAGAAAATAAGATTAACGAAGTAATAAAGAATGATGATTTATTATCAGCGTTAGAAAATTATTTTAAAGTAGGAAGAGAGTTTTCATATAAAGAGGTGACCACTATTATTGATGAAGGTGAAAAAAGATTTAGGAATAAAATACCACCTGGTTATGGGGATTTTTACAAAGGAGAAAAAAAAGGTACACAAATTTTTGCTGATTTAATTGTATGGAAAGAAATAATTAATTATGCAAAAGAAAAACAGCTACCTGTAATTTTTATTAGTAATGATAATGGAAAAGATGAGGATTGGTGTTATTATGATAATGACAAAAAACGTGTTATAGCACCAAGAGAAGAATTGATAAAAGAAATCTATGATGAGGCAAATGTAGAATTTTGGATGTACAATCTACCTCAATTCTTGTTTAATGCGAATAAACAACTAAAATCTACGATTAAAAGTGATGTAATTAAAGGAACTGAAAAATTGGTCGAACCTAGTTCAAACAAAGATTGGGATGAAATAAATAAACTTGCAAAGATGGATGACTTTGAAGGATGCAATATTAAAATTAAAAAACTATTTAGTTCAAACTACACTCTGGGTGATATTATAAAACTTGAAAGTCTAAAGTTAATGAACCCGTTGATTAAAATTCCTAAAGTTGTAAAAGACCTTTTTTCTGAAGATTCTAATAAACTTAGCTCATTAACTACCTTTAACAAAAGGCATAATATATATTCTCGGCTAAACAAAACTATTTCAAATGGCTTGATAAATTTTTATAACATTGATTAACGAGTTAAAAAATAATTATTAAAACTTCTATTTTCTTTTCCATTGCTTTGTAAATTCATCCTCTTTTGTTCCAACAGGAAAAATAACATAGTACCAAATACAATTAATATAATATCTAATTAGTCTATACCAATAAGGTAACTTCTTTTTTTTCATAATTTATATTGTATCTATGTAAAGTTACAATATTTCTAAAGAGTGAGTATTATTAAAACAATCACTCTTTAGTAAACATTTACATTGCTAGTTTAGGTAAAAAAACATTAGAGTTTAGTTTATGTTCAAATTCAGTTTTGAACTTATTATACCTTTTCATTCCTCCATAATACTCTTTTAATTCATCTTCAATCCAGACATCGACATTACCATATGGAGCCATTGTATTATGCTCTGGATATATATATCCTTCAATTTCAATAAAAGGCTCATTATCCCCAAAACCAACTTTGCCATATCTATGTCCTTCAAGATACTTAATCGCTAAAGCATCATTAAAATATGCGTGCTTCCTAGAATAATCATATTTCACTTCATACCATATAGAAAAATCAAGCCCATAACCATTAGTAAAGACATGAGTTATATCAGCATAATTGTAATTAATCACAACTTTATAATATCTAACTAAAACTCCATTAATTCTTGTCTCAACCCAATGAATATTAACATCTTTAACAAATTTTTGAACAAGTTCATGTTTTTTAATAAACGATAATTTTTCTAGTTTGTCCTTACAATTCAGCTCTTCCAAATTTTTATCCGTTAAATCACTAAGTTTATTTTTGTTATCACTTAATTTCCTTGTACAATACTCAATCTCTTTCCTCAATTCATACATACATTCAGTAACTTCTTCCATTGTTAAAATTCCTTTCACAACAGAATCTAAAACATTATTTTTTCCTTTATTGGCTACTTGAATTCTATATTTCAAATCTTTTATATCATTTTTATATTCATCCCTCTTACCTTCAGAACCAAGCTCTTTCCTTATTTCCTTATAAAGTTTAGTTTTATGAAACAATGAATTCCAAACCAATGCTTCTATATGGTCAATATTTATACTTCGATTTCCACAACTAACACCATTACGTTTAGACATACAATAATAGAAATGGTCTTTTTTATCCTTTCTAGTTTTCCCAGTATAGTTCTTACCACATTTACCACACTTAATTAATCCTCTTAACAAATATTGGTACTTAACTTTCCCGCCCATAGTAATGTTCTTACTATTATTATTTTTAAGATTATAATTAACCTTAGACCAATAATCAATTGTAAATAATTCATCTACGTCAAAAGTCACATCCTTAATTTTCTTCTTTCCAAAAAACATTTCATTATTAAGAATTCCTAAAACTGTTTTACCAGCCCATTTAACATCTTTTTTCTTAACTTTCTTTATGTACTCATCTCCTTTTGACTTATTCAACCGTATAACTCCGTCATAGCCATTATACCGAGTAGGAACTTTTTCTTCATTAAGTAATTTTGCTATTCTATCAACACCAATACCCTCTAGCGAAAGTTTGTATATTCTTTTTACAACTTCACATTCTGAGTGATTCTGTACAAAATATCCATCTTTACTAAGAATCCATCCATAAGGAGGTATTCCCCAACCCTTACCTTGAAGAGCTCTTCTTCTTAAAACACTTTTAACTTTCATCTTAGTTATAGAAACAAAGTACTTATTGAATTCAGCTAAAACACCTCCCATTAAATTTGTCTCTGGGTTGTACAAATCAACAGCACCATCAACATGAGTATAGTATTCTACATTATTATCTTTAAGAGTTTTATTTAGTAAATACCTTATTTCTGGGTCTCTCTGAATTCGACTATCATCCATCACCCAAACCAGATTAATGGAGCCATCAATTATATCTGCTAATAACTCTTGAAACCCTAATCTATCGTCAGTGGTTCCACTATAGCCATCATCTATATACTCTTTAAAATCATATCCATTTTCATTACAAAAACTAAGACCTGTTTTTAATTGGTCATTAATAGTCTTGTCTTGTACCCCCTTTTCCTTTGACGCTCTACAGTATATCGCCACTTTAATCATATTCATTTTACCTTCCATAATATTTACTTAATTTAATTAAAATCCATTCATCCACTCCCAACTGCTAAACTACCTGGTTTACAACAATTAACAACCTCTTAACATTCAATCATACTTCTTTTCAAATAAAGCATTGTAATCATCATAAGTCATATCAAAAATTACATATTCACCTTTAATATTAGCTATCACTACTCTCGGGTTAATTGTACCCCACATATTCTTGTGGTGAAAAATTAATCCAACTCTATATGCTAAATCCATCTCATCTTTCCAATAGCCATCTTTCACCATCTGTTCCACATCCAAAAGTCTGTTAAGTTGTAATTTTTCTGAGTTTTTATTACATTTTATCAATTCTTCTACTGTTATGTTTTTATATATTTTCCCCATTTTTTCTATTTTTTTTTAGTTAATAATTCATTTAAATTTAGGCATTGTTTTTCCACCCATGCTTAAGGCTTGGTTTAGTTAATAATTACATTTTATTTTTTTGATTCCTTAAATGGTGACAATCCATTTAATTCATTTGAAACTGTTGTCATACTTGTTTCAAATTCCAATCTTTTGAACAATTTATTTTAATAAACTGTCATTTGAATTCCCCACAAAGATACACATAATCAAAGGATTACACAAGTCGCAACCTTAGAACTACAAGGGTTTTTGGAGTATTTATGCTTTATACTATACTATATAAAACACCTCCTATTCTCATTGACCTCACGATGGTGAAAAAAAAATGAAAAAAATGAAATTTATTTTAGGATTCCAACATTAAACCTCTTTACTACTATGTTTTGCAAACATAACCTTAACAATTAGAGTATTGAGAATAGCATAATTACGATTAACAACAACATTAATACCATTTCTGATGTATGATTTGTAGTTTTGTGTATTATTGAAGTTTTGATACAATAGATAAAACATCTAAGCTGACAATTCGGTAGTTCTTACCTTCTCCTACCCAATAACTTTAATAAAAAGTTATTTTACCTCTAACACATATCGTCATAAATGCCTAATATTACCAAAAGTTAGGAGCAAGCAATAAAACTATGGAAAATATAAAAGAAATAACTGAAGCTTTATTAAAATTTAGAAACGAAAGAGATTGGGAAAAGTTCCATAATCCAAAAGATTTAGCTTTAGCAATAAACATAGAGTCTGGAGAGTTATTAGAAGAATTTTTGTGGAAGAAACATGAAGAAGCAAATAAAGAAAATATAAAAGAAGAGTTAGCAGATGTTTTTGCTTATGCCTTTTTACTTGCAGAGAAATATAATTTTAATGTTAAACAAATCGTTTTAGAAAAAATTAAAAAGAATGGTGAAAAATATCCTATCTCAAAAGCAAAAGGTGTAGCAACGAAATATAATAAGCTTTAATACTTATTATATGAATCCATTTAATACTCCTACAAATATTACCAGCTATCCCTTCAAAAAGAGTCAAATTGAATATATAAAGCAAGATGAATTTGCTAATTCAAATTATCCAATTGTATATATAATATATAATGACACTACAAAAATTGCCTATGTTGGTGAATCAACAAATGCAATTAAAAGAATGTCAAATCACCTTTCACACCCAGAGAAAAGCAAATTAAAATTTGTATATATAATATCTAGTTTAACCTTTAATAAATCTGCTGCTTTAGATATTGAATCCTATCTGATTCAATATTTAAATGCATCTGGAGATTTTAAATTACTTAATTGTAACGAAGGTGTTTCTAGTCATAATTATTATCAAAAAGAAAAGTATTTTGAACTATTTAAAGACATCTGGAATAAACTACAGTTTGGTAATATTAAAATGAAGAACTTACTTGAATTGGAAAATTCTAACTTATTTAAATACTCACCATATAAATCATTATCAGAAGACCAATTTTCATCTGTAATAGATATACTAGAAGCTTATTCATCTAACAAATACAATAATGTTTTTGTAAATGGAAGTGCGGGAACGGGAAAAACTATATTAGCGATTTACCTTATAAAATTAATCGTAATGCTTTCTAATAATGATTTAGAAGATTTAGATATTGAAGATGAGAAATTATATAATAAACTACTAGGCTTAAAAAGTATATTCCCTAATGGTATTGTTATAGGTTTTGTTATCCCTATGACGAGCCTAAGAAGTACATTAAAAAAAGTATTTAAAAGTATTTATGGGTTACATCAAAACATGGTAATAGGCCCCTCTGAAGTTATTAATAAAGAGTATGATATTTTAATAACTGATGAAGCACACAGGTTAACAAGAAGAGCATCTATAATGGGGTATAAATCTTTTGATGATGTGAATAAAAAACTTGGATTATACCACAGTGAATTAATAAATGGTAAAAAAATCCAATCTGCGGAGAAAAATGGAACTCAACTTGATTGGATTATGAAGTCGAGTAAATATCGATTATTTTTCTATGATTCAGAACAATCTATCAAGCCAGCAGATATTCGAAAAGAAGACTTTGATAAAATCAAAAAATTAAAAAAGTCAAAAGAAATTCATCTTGTGTCTCAAATGAGGTCAAAAGGAGGAACTGATTATATTGAATTTGTCAATAATTTACTTTACTGCAATTATTCAGCAGAATTTGAAATATTTGAGAATAATCACTATGAACTGTTATTGTTTACAGACATGAAAGAAATGATTTCAAAGTTGCAACAAAAAGAAAATGAATTTGGCTTATGTAGAACCATATCTGGATATTCTTGGAAATGGAAGTCAAGAAAAGAAGATGTAGCGGATGTTGTAATTGATGAAGTGGAATTAAAATGGAATAAAGAGGAAAATAAATCTGATTGGATTAATACAACAAATGATTTAACTGAAATGGGCTGTATACATACCATACAAGGTTATGACTTAAATTACTCAGCTATAATCTTTGGCGAAGAAATAGATTATTGTCCAATAAAAAATGAAATTATCGTTTACAAGAAAAATTATCATGACAAAAGTGGTGGTCAAGGTATAAAAGACCCAAAAGAGTTACAGGAGTATATTATTAAAATTTATAAAACTATAATGTTTCGTGGTATAAAAGGAACATATCTATATGTGTGTAATAAAAACTTGAGAGAGTATTTTAAAAGACATATTAAAATTAACTAACTATATAGATTGCTGTAGTTTTACATTTTTAACTCAGCACCTAATCAACACTTCGTTTAAATGAATAAATATTTAGTCGCATCACCAAGAAATTCTTTAAACACCCTTTTATATGAAACTTTTCTAATAGCTTAGTTAACCATTTTTTTATCTTCAGAAGATAAAAAGGAAATAATGACTTCCTCTTCATTAATACCATTTCTGATGTAGCTCTTGTTGGTGGGGGGTCCAACCCTAAACCGGGTGAAATTTCACTAGCACATAACGGTATATTATTTTTAGATGAATTACCTGAATACAAAAGACAAGTGTTAGAAGTTATGCGTCAGCCGTTGGAGGACAGATGCGTTACCATTTCAAGAGCAAAAATGACGGTAGACTATCCTGCAGGATTTATGCTCGTTGCCTCTATGAATCCTTCTCCTTCAGGAAACTTCTTTGACCCTAATGACCCAAATTCTGATCCTGAATATGTTGTTAAGCGATATTTAAATAAAATATCTGGTCCATTAATGGACAGAATTGATTTACATATTGAAGTGCCTGCTGTTAAGTTTGATGAATTGTCTAGTAAAGAGAAAGGAGAAACAAGTAAAGTAATTAGAGAAAGAGTATTAAAGACTCGAGACATACAAGAAAAAAGATTTATAAATTATGAGGGTGTATATCATAATGCACAAATGACTGCCAAGTTATTAGACAAATTTTGTGAAATTGACGATTCAGGACAAACTTTACTAAAACTTGCAATGAATAAAATGGGCCTATCAGCACGTTCATACGCAAGAATTTTAAAAGTTTCAAGAACCATAGCTGATTTAGAAAATAGTAAAGACATAAAACCAAACCATATAGCAGAAGCAATACAGTATAGATCTATGGATAGGAACGGAATGATGTAATAGTTCAATTATTTTAGCATATTTCTTAATAACTATTCCGAATTACTTTAAGAGGACAAATAGCCTAAATTCTCTAAACTCATAATGTATAATTTCGCACATTCATTAACAAAAAACAATCAAATTTGAATTTTAGAAATATAGATAAAACTCACTTGTTTTACACGACCGAAAGAATATACATTATATCTTATAAAAAAAAGAAAAATTATATAATTATATTAATAGATTATATATATTTGTCGAAATTAAACTTAAACACAATGAAAAAAAAATTAACTGCATTATTCGTA
>Ga0209396_1003654_pt1 | contig 15372 bp, 16 predicted proteins | sample GOMGulsemesocosm_6_FD_184638 | JGI IMG/M metagenome (GOLD analysis project Ga0209396, IMG submission 184638) | Methane-oxidizing microbial communities from mesocosms in the Gulf of Mexico - GOM8C Gulf of Mexico (SPAdes) (version 2) | ecosystem: Environmental > Aquatic > Marine > Cold seeps...
TACCTGAATTCACCGAAGGTCACCCGCTACATAACCAGCGCTATTGCTCAGCCCTACACAGAGGGCGATGCTCAATGGTGGGTTGAAGAGGGCAGTGGTATTGCTCACGCCAAGGCCATCGAATTCAACGGCACCTTGGTGGGCTGCATATCGGCCAATGTGGGCGAGTTTGAATACAGCCGCAGCGCCGAGCTGGGCTACTGGGTGGCAAGGGAATATTGGAACAAAGGCATCGCGAGCGAGGCGATAAAGCTATTCACAGACTCGATTTTTAGCTCGACCGACATTACCCGTTTGTTTGTCTCGGTGGTCGCGGAGAACGCAGCGTCTCTGAGAGTGCTGGAGAAAAACGCCTACACAAACGAAGGCACGCACAGACAGGCATCCTTTAAAAATGGCCGCCATTTTGATGAGCACTGCCTGGCAAAGCTGCGTAGCTAAGTCGCCATTTTGCCAGCTTTGCGTTCTGCGCTATTACTGTAGCTCGCTGCTTTGCCACACGCTCCCTTTAATCTTTACATCGATGTGCTTTTTCAGGCCATCGACAATCGTAATCCTACCGCCCAGTTTGAGGAATTCAGCAACCTGATTGGCCAATATTTGTCGTTCAGTGCAGCGAGAACTGATGGTGTTGTTAGTCGAGGTTTTCATATAGTTACTCCGCATCGGGCTGGCTATTGATGCAGAGAAAATAGTTGTTATTTGTTGCGTGTGTGTGACGAGGCCTTTACATTTTTTTGACATTTAGAAACAAGAAAGGCCGCCAGATTGCTCGGGCGGCCTTGTTATCTGATGCCTGAGTGGTTTAGGCGTCGGGCAGCAAGCGTTCCATCATGCCTGTGTACATGCGTGTCAGTTCATTCAGGTCTGTGGCTTTCACGCACTCATCTACTTTGTGGATGGTCGCGTTCACCGGGCCCAGCTCCACCACTTGAGCGCCAGTCGGTGCAATGAAGCGGCCGTCGGAGGTGCCGCCGGAGGTGGACAGCTCGGTTTCAATGCCGGCTACTTCGCGAATGGCTTCAACACAGGCATCGACCAATGGACCCGCAGAGGTGAGGAAGGGGTGGCCGCTAAGCTTCCACTCGATTTCGTACTTAACGCCGTGTTTATCTAAAATGGCTTCGGTGCGCGCGCGCAAAACCTCTTCGGTCAGCTCAGTGGAGAAACGGAAGTTAAAGATGACTTCCATGTCGCCGGGGATCACATTGGTGACACCGGTGCCGCTGTTGATGTTGCTCACCTGAAAACTGGTGGCAGGGAAGAAGTCGTTGCCTTCATCCCATACTTCCGCTGTAAGTTCTGCCAGTGCAGGCGCAAACATGTGAATCGGGTTGCTGGCCAGGTGGGGGTAGGCGACGTGGCCCTGCACGCCCTTGACCGTGAGCCAGCAGCCGAGTGAACCGCGGCGGCCATTTTTAATTGTGTCGCCGGTAAGCGTGGTGCTAGAAGGCTCGCCCACCATGCACCAGGTGATCTTCTCGTTGCGCTCTTCCAGCCACTCAATGACCTTCACTGTGCCGTTGATCGCCGGTCCCTCTTCGTCGCTGGTGATCAAAAAGGCGATGCGCCCTGTATGGTTGGGGTGCGCTGCGACAAACTCTTCACAGGCGACGACCATGGAGGCCAAGCTGCCTTTCATGTCGGCGGCGCCACGACCAAAGAGCATTTCGCCCTCAGCGGTTTCATGGAAGGTGGGCTCAAACGGTGGGAACTGCCATTTATTTTCTGGGCCCGGCGGCACGACGTCCGTGTGCCCTGCATAGGCCAGAATGGGGCCATCTGTACCCCGCACAGCCCAGAGGTTATCGACCTCGCCAAAGCGTAGGAACTCACACTTAAAGCCGATGGCCGTTAAGCGTTCGGCCATCATTTGCTGGCAACCGGCGTCCTCAGGTGTAACCGAGGGGCGGCTGATCAGCTGGCAGGCAAGTTCTAGGGTGGGCGATAAATCTGTCATTTGGGCGATTCCGACGTGGTAGTGGCGCGCGTCTGGCGCATGCCTGTTCAATAATGGCGGCATTCTAGCAAATTGAGCGGACAATCGCTTGGCCCATCGCGCGCGAAGGGCGTCTCAAACTTCAGTCTAGCCCTGAGCCTTGCTCGCTAGCCAAAACTTGCTCTAGGCGATGCTGGCAGATTTGCGCCTCGTTCTGTATGAGGTTTTCTCCTACGCCTTTAACTTGCTCTTCATCTTGCTCTTCAACTTGTAACAGCCACAGCCATTCGACGTAGCGCACGATCAAGCGAAAGGCGCGGAGGCATTCTGGGTTGGTGGCAGCGGTTTGCTCATCTGCTTGATAGGCGCTTAATAGCCGCTGCTGTTGCACTGAACTGAGTTGGCCCCACTCAAGTAAGCTGGCCAGGTCAAAGGCCGGGTGATTGCTGCAGGCGTACTCCCAGTCGATCAGCAGTGGTGTGGCGCTCAGCATAATATTGCCTGGGCTGAGGTCGTTGTGACACAAACAGCGGGCCGGGAAGTCTGTCAGGGTTGTTTGGGTGAGGTCGAGCAACCGCTGATGCAGTTGCTGTTGTGAGGCGCTGGGCCTATGAAGGTTAGCAAAGTAGCCGCGACAGTGCTCAACCAGGTTGAAACCTGTGTCGCTTATCTCGAGTCGATGCAAGGCGTGTAATTGCTGCGCTAGGGGCTCGATGCTCTGGTCAATTTGCTCCTCCCAGCTGGGCGTGTCTATAAAACGGCTGACCAACCAGTCGCCTTCACTGAACAGCACTTCGGGGGCTAGACCGTGTTCGCTGGCCAAACCCAGTAATCTGAGCTCTTGCTCTAGGCTCATTGCCAGTGCGCGCCTGCGGGGCTGATTAAGGCGCAGAGCAAAAGCTTGTGATTCACACGCCGCCTTGAAGGTCAGGTGGTTAAGGCCGCCGTTTAGCTTTGCCACAAGAGTGGGGGGCTGGCTTAAAACAGCTCGGCCGGCCAGTTGCCAGCGCGGCCAGCTCGCGAGCAGGCCTTGCAATGAGGTTTGCTCTGCGAGCGTCAGGGCTGCCGCGCTAAGCTCTTTGTGGAAGTCAGGCACTGGCAAGTGTGACCTGAGCTTGCTGGTGGCTCTGGCGCCATTGATAGAAACCGAAGATGGCAATCACCGTGTAACCAACAAACAGCAACGCGGTGAGGTGCAAGCCGCGATCGAGGTAAAGAAAAATCGACAGGCTGTCTATAACGATCCAGTAGAGCCAGTTTTCCAACACCTTTTTTGTCACCATATAGGTGGTGACGACGCTGGCCCAGGTGGTGAATGAATCGAGATAGGGCCAAGCCGCTTCTGTGTGGCGATTAAGCAGGTAGCCAGAGATGAGGCTGATCAACACCACGCCGCCGATGACTTGTAGGTGACGCGAAGCGCTCCAGCAAGAAATCATTAACGGCTCACCCCCTTTCGGCTGACGCCACTGATACCAGCCATAAATCGCCATGGCGATGTAGTACACCTGCAGCAGTGACTCCATCACCAAACTGACGTTCCAGAACAGCACGGTGAAAATAGCGGTGCTGATGAGCGCGGCGTACCAACAAAGGATATTTTCTTTGAGTGCGAGCAACAGGTAGGCAATGGCGAGTGTGACGGCGACCAGCTCCCAGCCCCACATGGCTGCGCCAGCGGTTTGTAGTGACGTCCATAGCTCGGCCATTAGAGGGCCTCATAACCGGCGAGGAACTTCACGACAAATGGGCCCATACCGAACTCTTCTCGGTGGGCTTTCATTTCTACGGTGAGCAGGTGCATGACTTGATCGTAATCGCCCTGCACGATGGTAGCGGTGGGGAAGGTTTGTACTTTTACCGCGTCGTTGTATTTATTTAAGCGCGCGATAAAGCTGTCGATGGGGGGAATAAAATCCGCTTGATTGGGGTAGAGGGTAATTTCTGCGGTTAGTTGCATGGTTAAACTCCTGGATAAAGCCGCGGCGTGTTAGCGCCGCGACAAGGTCGTTAGATTAAAATGAGTAGCTGCCACTTACTCCAGCGATACGGGGCTCACCCAACTGATGGTAGGCTTGGTTGCCAGAGCCTGTGTTGTCGAAGTAGAAACCGCGGGTTTGGTAGTCTTCATTGGTTAAGTTTCTGGCCCAAAGACTGACCGCAAGATCGCCGGCTTCATAGGCCAGGTTCATGTGCACCAATTCATAGGCGCGGGACTGATCGTTGTGACCATTGGAAAAGTAAAAATTGTCTTTGCCATCCACTTCCACAGTTAAGGCTAAGTTCTCCAGTAGATTTACGGTAGCGCCAATATTAAATTGATAGCCGGGGGCGTGTGCTTGGTCGCGGCCACTTTGCTTCAGGGGGGCATCTGTGTCGACATCGACAACCGTTAAGTCACCCAGTTTTGTTTCGAGGAAACCCACCGCGGCAAAGAGTACAACACGGTCACTGGCCAGCCACTGAGTTTCTAATTCAATGCCGCTGTTGTGCCCATTGTCGACATTATCTATATAAGAGCGCCACTCGCTCGGGGGGAAGAGTACCGATGAGTTGGTTTGCATGTCTTGGCGGTCCATATAGAAGGCCGTTAACGACAGCGACAATGTGTCTTCCAGGTAGCTGCCTTTTAATCCGAACTCATAGTTGATCAGTGTTTCTGAGTCGAAGGTGCCGCGCTGCAGCAGAAAATCAGCGATGGTGTCCGGTGTGCTTGGATCGGTAATAACCTTGCCCAAAGCCTGGCCATTGACTCCGGCTGTTTTGTAGCCGCGGCTGATGGTGGTGTAGAGCAGGGTGTTTTCGACGCCGGTGTACTCCAGTGTGAGATTGCCGCCCCATTGGTTTTCGCCCTTGTCGAGAGCAACGCCTGCGGAATCTTTGTAATCGTTATTAATGCGTTCCAAGCGCAGGCCTGATGAGAGGGTCAGCAGGTCGCTCAGGCTCCAGCTCAGCTCGCCATAACCCGCTACACGCTGGGTGTCGTTGGTGCTGTCGAAGGTGCTGATCCATGGGCCGCCACCCCAAATATCGTACCAGCTGTCGTCGTAGTTCAGTTGAACGTCACGCTTGGCGGCGTACATACCCGCAACCCACTGGGCGCCGAGGAAGTTTGATTCGGGGCTGGAGATTAAGCGCAGGTCGAAGTTGACGGCATCGCGTTCACGGGCGTTGTTTTCTCCGCCCTGTGTGCCTGAGGCGGGGATGTTGGTCCAGTCCCAATCAAAACCGTAATCGAGCTCGCTGCGCTCATAAGCTAAGGTGCTTTGCAGTTCAAAGGCTGAGTGCCCAGTCCAGTTTATTTTCAAGGCGCCAGCCTTGGATTTCTGACGGTCATGGCCTGGCTGGTCAGTGGGGATCGAGCGGCTGTTCTCCAGAGAGAAACCGTTATAGCCATTGTCGGCATCAATGTAATGGGCGGTGAGCGCGAGGGTTAGCTCATCGGATGGCTGCCATTTAAGTTGCGCTTTTACGCTGCCTTCATCGATGTTGCTGGTGTCATCACGGTTGAGAAAATCGTTGGTAATATAGCCATCACTGACATTCTTCTGGATGGCAATACGACCTAAAAGGTTGTCGGTAATGGCGCCATTCAAGACCAAACCTGTGTTGAAGCTGTCATAGCTTCCGGCGCCAGCGCTGACTTTACCGCTGAACTCTTCAGTGGGTTCATTCGATTGAATACTGATCATACCGGCCAGTGCCGATGAGCCGAATTGAGTACCCTGTGGGCCGCGCAGCACTTCAACCTGCCGCACATCAAACAGCGCTGAGGCCAAACCAATGCCGCTGTAGTCAATGCCATCAATCAGCATGCCGACCGAGGCATCCAGTGGGTCTTTAAACTGACTGCGCTCACCAATGCCGCGAAGCTGAATAAAGCGGCCACGCGAGGCGCCAGCGGAGAAGTTGACGTTGGGGGTGGTGTTGAGAATTTCGTCCAGGTGTTTGGCGTCGCGTCGAGAGATGGTTTGTGCTTCGATCACACTCACGCTGTTGGCGGATTTCAGCGCTTCAATAGCGCGAAAGTCGGCGGTTACAGAAACAGTGGGCAGGGTTTCGTTGGCGAGTGTCGTGGCTGGCAGGCTGGCGATAGACAGTGCCAGGGCACAGGGAATAAAGTGTTTCATGTGGTCTCCAAAATCAAGATAGAGACCCGGTATAGCTGCGTACTGGTAAGGTGCGGAATCGTTAGAAACGAGATGATGCCGCAGATCCTATTCCTACGCCGGTATTATCCGGATCAGGTGCAAAGGGTCTGTGACTACACATCTCAGGCCGAATGATGAACATCGGGCCGCCCCTTAGGAAATCGCCTCAAAATAAGGCGGGGGAATTATACATCAGTCGCCATGGGGGCGCTATCGAGCCTTGTGGTGGTTGGACTGAAGAGCCGCGGTAAGCACGCACCCATAAAAAAACCAGAGTACAAACTCTGGTTTTTTTATGCTCTCTAATGGCGTAGTTAACGGCTCAATTAGTTGTTGGCGTGCAGCTCTTCGTTCAGGGCGACCGCAGATTTATTGGTCAAACACTCAATTGCGCCGCTGATGGAGTTGCGACGGAACAATAGGTCAGATTTACCGGCCAGATCGCGGGCTTTGACCTGCTCAACTTCAGCGCCGGACTCGCTCAGCACGATAACTTTGGTGCCGGCGGTGATGTACAGGCCAGACTCAACGGTGCAGCGATCGCCCAGTGGGATGCCGATACCGGCGTTGGCGCCCAGCAGACACTCGTCGCCGACAGAGATGACGATGTTGCCGCCGCCAGACAGGGTGCCCATGGTGGAGCAGCCGCCGCCCAGGTCAGAGCCAGCGCCAACGAATACACCTGCAGAGATGCGGCCTTCGATCATGCCTGGGCCTTCGGTGCCAGCGTTAAAGTTAACGAAACCTTCGTGCATGATGGTGGTGCCTTCACCTATGTAGGCGCCCAAACGTACGCGTGCGGTGTGGGCGATACGCACGCCAGCCGGCACAACGTAGTTGGTCATTTTCGGGAACTTATCCACACAATCTACGCTCAGCAGCTCGCCGTTAAGGCGCGCCTGCAGCTGACGCGCTGGCAGCTCGGTCAGGTCAACGGCGCCCTGGTTAGTCCAGGCAACGTTAGGCAGAGTGCCGAACAGGCCGTCTAGTACGATACCGTGTGGCTTAACCAAGCGGTGAGAGATCAGTTGCAGCTTCAGGTAGCCTTCTGGAACAGAGCTTGGCGCGGCGTCAGTGGCCAGCAGTGCGGCGACCAGCGGACGCTTGCTGCCTTTTAAGCTGGTGGCCAGAGCCGCTTGGTCGGCAGCGCCTGCAGCTTCTAGGGCGGCAGCGAGTCCGTCGAGCTGAGCTTTATCAATGGTGATGGCTTGGTTGCCCTCAACGTAACCCAGGGTGTTGGCAACCGCCGCGACGATATCTACGCTTGGGTTGAGCAGTGGTTGGGGGAAGAAAACTTCCAACCACTCACCCTTGGTGTTTTGTGTGCCGACGCCGATGGCCAAGCTGTATAAAGTTGTCATAATCTCATCCTAAATATCGAGTGTTATCTAATTCGGGTTCATCGCCGGGGCGACGTATCTTTGTCTGTGTCGTCATGGCCTAAGTTAGGCTTCGCGACTTTCGTTTATCGCGCGAAGCGCTCGGCAAAATCGGCGGTCTTAAAACCAACGCTCAATTCACCCTTGTGATCGACGAGCGGGCGTTTAATCAGTGTCGGGCTGTCGAGCAGTACTGGGACAATGCTGATGTTGTCGAGGTTCGCTTTGGTGACCTCATCCAGTTCTTTCCAAGTGGTGCTGCGCTTATTGATCAGGCCTTCCCAGCCCAGTGTGCTCACCCAGCTTTCAACCTGTGCCGTGTTGATGCCGTCCTTGCGAAAATCAACAAAGGTGAAGTCAATACTTTGCTCTTCCAGCCATTTGCGGGCTTTCTTTACCGTGTCGCACTGTTTTTCAGATATGCCGTATAGTGTCAGTTCGCTCATGTTTTTAGCCTTATCCAAATTTTGACGAGATTCTACCAGTGACAAAAGCATACTCCTACCTCCGATTTTCAACCTCCCGACAGGCCCAAGGGGACAGCTACCGTCGCCAGATTGAGCTGGCCGAGAATTATGCCGCAGATCATGGATTAGACCTGCAAGACCTGCGGATAGAGGACATGGGGGTGAGCGCCTTTCGTGGGGATAACCGCGATGGAGCATTAGGCAGCTTTATTCAGGCTGCTCGAGATGAGGTGATTGAGGTCGGCTCGTACCTGCTAGTCGAGTCTCACGACAGGCTGAGTCGTCAACCCGTCGAGGTAGCGATGCAGCAGTTTCTCGAAATTATCAACCTAGGTGTTACGGTTGTCACCCTATTGGATATGCGTGTATTCAGGGCGGGAGAACTGGATACCTTTTCGCTGATGGGCTCGTTGATAAATATGAGCCGTGCCAATGAGGAATCGGAAACCAAGAGTCGTCGAGGGGCCGCTGCATGGCAGCAGAGGCGGACGCAGGCACGGGAAACCGGCAGTACCGTTAGCAATGCACGCCTGCCTTCATGGGTAACGCGTGATGGCAGCAGCTTTGGGGTTGATGAGGAAAGAGCGGGGATCATCAATCAGATGTTCGAAATGGCTAAAGGCGGTGCCGGTTATGCCCAGATCGCCAAACATCTTAATACCACATGCGTCCAGACGTTCGGCAAGGGGGAGCAATGGCGGCCCGCGAGCATCGGCAATTTCCTCAAGAGTCGGTCCGTGTTGGGGGAGTGGCAGCCTCACAGGAGGGTTGACGGAAAAAGAGTGCCTGAGGGTGACCCAATAGTGAACTATTACCCGCAGATCGTGGCTCCGGCCTTATTTCTGGATGTACAGAGGCAGGTGGCTCTACGTAACAAACACAGCGGCTCTAACCGTAGTGGGACCTACAAGAACCTGTTCTCCGGTATGGTGGTTTGTTCTTGCGGTAACCGTATGGTGCACCACAACAAGGGTACAAGCGGCGTTGATCGATATTATCTCGTATGTCCTCTATCGGGTGTGACGGAGTGTGGCGCTGGTTATATTCTCTACGGTGATTTTGAGCCGCAGGTCCTTGTGGCCTTGAGCCACATGAGCAAGGTGATGGTACGCGTGCGAGAGCGAGATGTGATTGGCAAGGTAAAACAGGAACAGCTGGCGGAAATAACACTGAAAATAGAAAAGTCAGATCGAAAGGCTGTGAATCTGGCTGGCGCAATTGCTGAAGGTGGGAAGTTGGCTTCTCTTGTTGCGCTGCTGGCTTCTGTGGAAGCTGAGCGGGAGGCATTGCGGGTTGAGCAGCTAGCGGTCGAAGAGGATATTGAAAAAATTACTCTAGCCGAGCAAAAAGTACAGCTATTGTCACCGGATACACTTGAGACAACTGAGGCGCGACAAGCCTTCAATATGCAATTGAAACAGAGCATAAACCCCATGAGTATTCAGTGGGGCGGAAATGCCTTTGCCATCGTGTATGCGAGTCTCGACGGCGAGCTATTTATGGAGCAGGAATTCAGCTACAAGCTTGCCAGTAGTATCGTTAGAGATATGGACGGCCACATCGTTTGCTGTACGAAGGCCGAGGCACCCTATATCGACAATGCTTGGATTGAGGGAATGCGCTCTGAGCCTGATTCAGAGCCCTTTGAGACTGTGGGAGATAGTGAATAGCTTGATGAGTTCCAATATCATCGACTGCAGAAGGTCACGCGAGGTTGATGGTGAATGGAAACACCTTTATCGTGTTGATGTCGCCAAATCTGCAATTAAATTCATTTCATGTAGCCATAGCTCAAGAGCATAAATTCCGCTATCTAAACTGTTTTTCCAAGCAATATCAGTTGAATTTCCCAGTTTTCCAAAGCTATAGCTAGATGATAGACCGGAAATGACCGCCATCGTTTCTACATTTTTGTGGGCGCAAGAATTTCTCACTATTTGTAAATGCTTTAAACTTGAAAAACTACCATAACTTGTCAGTAATGTTTGGTGGTTGTCAGGCTTTACCTTAGATAATATTTTTGTGAATACATCTAGGTCGCCCCAAGTAGGCTCTTTTCGGATGGCGAAGCTTATGTGCCCGTTAGGAGTTGGGTTGCGGTTCTGTGATGCTTGTTTTCCTATGTAAGCTAATCGTTCCCAAGAGTGGTCGCCACTTAATGGGGCGATAATTTCGCCGTTTCGTGCAGTGCTTCCCCTGCATGAGTTAAAGAAAAGTTCACGGCTAAAGTGGCACCATGATTGCCAAATATCTGAAATTAAGACTTCAGTTAGATGGTTAAATTTCCATTCATTTATGGTTCCTCGTAATGCAATTATTTCGTCTTTTCGGTTTGAGTATGATCTGCATCGTGAATCGAATTTATTGTACAGCTTACTTAAATGCATACCGCTAGCTCTTTAAGACCTTACAAAGTATCTTAAATCTAGAGACTCTCTGGTTTGTTTTTGTGGTGCTGGATAGACAGGTTTTGACGTAGTTTTTGTGTTCTCCGTCTTCATCTTGAGCTTCATGAGCGTCTGTGAGTTCTTCTAGTAGCGGTATTATTTTTTTCAGGTTGAATTTAATGTTTTTGTCTGGTGCGATATTTGTAGTTTCTCTTCCGCCTTGGATTCCATACTTGCAGTGTGTGTAGGCACTAAACAGGGAGTTGATCACATATGATTTCATTAGGAACGTATCGTGAAGAGGTTCTAAGTCAACTTTAAGAAAGTGGAAGAAATCCTTAAATATTTTTGAGTGTTTCTTTATGTTGGTGAATGATTTGTCGTGTTCTTTATAGATATTTTCCATATTCTTCGATGATTTTTCTGTAACGCCATTTTCTATTGTTATGGATAGGTCGGCGATGAATTCCGAGTCTTGCATTCTTGCCAGTTGCTTTGCCGTGAATACTTTTAAGCTTTCTAATGTAGGTGAGTATTTGTCTGCTTGTTCTACGACAAACCACTTGAATTCACCTTGGTAAGTAGCGTGTCGTTTTTCTGCGGCAGACAAAGGTGCTGTGTATGAATTTATTCGCCTAAACATCTCTAACAGTTCTTGGCGAGTGGCGGATAGTATGATGGAGAGTTCTATCTGGTATGAGATGAACTCGTTTTTAGTGTCTTCATCAAGATCGCTATACTTCATCCCCTTGAATTCTTTTGACGCGGAAGTTAATGAAAACTTATCGTCCATGAAGTCAATGATCGTGGTTATTCGCTGCTGTCCATCAACGATCTCCTTGATTGGCCTTTTAGCCTTGTCATTAAAGACTTGATATAGGTAAACCTTTGGGAAGGGGTAGCCTTCAAGAATTGTATCAATGAAATAAGTTCGAGCAGAATCAGGCCAAATCCCTGATCCGCGCTGGTAAGTTTTATTAATAACTACTTCTTTTCGCTCAATCTGCCCAATTAAATCAATAAGACTAATTTGCCCAACATTTATGTTCATTTATTTGGTTTCACTCATGTTCATGGGCCACTGACGTAGCTTTTTTTGGGGCGGTAGATAGTCGTGCGAGGCTAGTGACCCAGAACCTTACGCGCGTCTGTAATCTTCGTTTCCTTGATGATATCTGTCACGCTATAAATATCAATCAGTTAGGACGATTTTTTTGTGGGCGAATGGCTTGTTGAACTCTCCTTTTGGCTTGCTGTGGCAAAACTATTCAGTTCCTTGACCATGGGGTTAGAGTTTAATCATCTGCGGGGTTGGTGATGGTGTGTCCTATCTGGGTAAGGAAGTCAGTATTTTCTGCGTGGTGTACTTTTCACCGTAAACTACAGGTACACACCACTCAAGGACGAGTTCAGCATGAAAAGATCACCCCGTTTAACCGAGGCCCAGAAGGCCTTAATCCTCCGCTATCTCGAACAAGGCTACACGCTCGCGAGTATCAGCAATGCCGTTGGCTGCCACGTAAATACCGTTAGCCGTCACAATCAAATCCGCAAGCGCAATCTGGCCCCGCTGCTGGGAGGTGTCGCATGAGTGATAAGAGGTTGCGTAATGGCAGAGGCACACACAGCACGCTCGGTGGGACATCCAAGCACACCAAGGACGTAAACATCTCGGTCCTTGATGGTGAGCCCGTAGCTCGGGTCTCACTTGGCGGGCAAAAGGTCATGATCATTGATGTGGCAGACCTGTGGGTCCTTGAGGCGAACAGCTTCTATGCCCACAGGCGCGCTGATGGGCAGTTTGTGGGGCGTTCGAGCCAAGGTGGGGCCTATGCCCATAGACTCATCATGAACGCCTCAGGGCGCGACGTAGACCATATAAACCACGATCCGCTCGATAATCGCAGATGTAATTTACGTCTGTGCAGTTCGTCGCAAAATCAGCTGGCGCGGGAGAGTGAGGAGGTTGATGGTTTTGTTGGTATCGTCAAAGTAGCAGAGGCCTCGATTCGGCGGGAGTTGAGTAATGGATGGGTGGCCTCTGAAGTTCGTACACTAGATCTGTGGGGTTTTACAGGTCCCGACGGCAGTCTGGGGGGGCGTTTTCGGACGCCAAGAGAGGCGGCAAGACAGCGGGACGCACTTTACCGTGAGTACTACGAGGACGACGAGTGTGAGTGGCATAGTTACTGTTTCATCAACTGGAATTTCCCGTTTGAACACCATGGCTTCTCGGCATACGAGTGCTTGCGAGAGCAGGACACGATAGAACAGCGGGAAATTGCTATTGATTGGCTAAATCAGCAACGTTGGGGACCAAAATGGGTCGTAAACCAGTTTGGCAGACTGGGCACTGAATTTTTGAGCTGCTACAGAGCACCTGCTGGCTTTTTTGAGTCGCGGAAAAGTGCCCTCGCAGCCTGATAAAAGGTGTGATTTATTCTCGGTTCGCCACCTTTGGGTCGAAAACTGTATTTCAGCACCAATGGCACAGGCTGGGGTGAGTTTTTGACTTGTCTCAGTGGGTATTTTGGGTGTTGGGCCTCGGAAACCCACTTTTCAGGGCTTTTATGCGCAATGGCAACCTCTTGAGACCGGAAAAGCCCCATGTGGTGGGCCTTTCCTGTCTTTTCGGGTAGTTTTCCCCACCTTGGCTTTCTGTCTACCCCCTTACTCCTGTCTATTTAAATACGGCTGCCGAGAAACGTAGCAAAGTTACAGATAGTTGAAGTGCCCGTGGTTGCTGGGTTTCGGCTTTTTTTGGCTGTTACAAAGACGTAACATTTGCAACACTTTTCAGCTGCTCAGCCTCCGGAACCTTCTTCTTGATCCAGTTATCCAATCCTTGGCGGCTTACCTTTATGCCTCTTGCAGCCAGATTGCGAATAACTTGTGCCTTCTGGGTCTTATCGCGTAGGCCAGCCTTTATTAGGGGGGCGTGATCGTCCAGCTTTGACGTGACGATTGCGCCAATCCTCCGGCCACTCGTCAAGCCGCTGGCCTTACGTTTGGCGTGACCGTTTATAGCTCGCTTGGAGCGAGATTCGGCCTCGGCTACCGCAGCAAAACTGCCACCAACGACGGTAAAGATTATTTCGGCGTTATCCATGTTTGTTTCTGTGATCACGCGGCCGGTATTGGTGAAATGCAGCTCACCACCGTTCTCTGTAGCCTGACCAATCACGCCCATCAACCGCATAACACCCTTGCGGCCAAGGCGTGTGGCATCGGTCATCAGGATACGAGCGCCGGTGTTGACGTACTGGGATAGTTCGCGGTCTGCGATCTGAGTTTTCGAAGCGGATACGGCCTCAGTGACCCAGCGACTTATTACTAAACCGTTGTCTTTGGCGTAGGTGGTGAGTGCGTGTTCTTGCGATGCAGCATCTTGCTTGCGGGCGTCCGAGATACGAACGTAGGCGATGGTTTCTTGCATTTTCTCTGCTCCTTTATCGATGCACACCTTAATGGGGGTGTGGCTCGCTAGAGTGGACGTTATTAATGGGCTCTTGATGTCCAGCTTGGTGTTTACATTAGAGTGGACGGTTTGTGTGCTAGTGAGGGCAGGGCTGCAATGTTCATTTGAGCATGGCAGAGCCTCCGTACGTCTAGCTGCTATCCAGTTGTGTTGCCCGTCACTTCCAACCCTTTCTATCAGGCTCATTGCCACGCAATTCATTCTGGGCCTTTTGACCCAGAATGAATGCCCATTACGGCGCGGGGTGATGGCAAGGGTCCGATGTCAAATGAAATCGGATGAAATGGTGATTGCTGTGGGGGTGGTCAAGCTTGGTGGAAGTCCGGTGCAGCTCCGTATTGGCTGATGATTGAGGCTGCGAGGAACTGGCAGGCGTGGGCTAGGCCGATGAGTAGGGCATTGATGAGGATTAGTTTCATGGTGGGGGCTCCTGTGGTTGTTCTTTTCTTATAACAGAGAGCTCATGTATTATTTAAAACCTATACAATTTTAATCATAACGTTACGGGTAATTAAAGCTCAGAGTGTTACATTAACCTCGAGTGATGCTTGGAGTTATAAATAATCCATGGAAGCTATAAGTATGATTAATTTAAAAGGATGTTAAATTTAATGACTCGGATAATAACGATTGCTGGGATATTAGTTCTGTCAGGCTGTGGGGGTAATCATGGCTGGGAAGCAACGACCATGGATGCAGATTACGATAGACCTTTCGGGAGTCGAGGCGCTAGTGCTTCTCTGGCTAAAGTTTCTCAGGAAGGTGGTCATGTGTTGAATTATGGATGCTACGTTAACAGCACTGAAGCTGAGCCCACTCTGGGGTATTTGACCAACATTTGGGCCTATAATTCAGCTACAGGTAAGGCTTATGGAGACAGGTTCAAATTGACTTGGGCGACGCTAGATGACATCAGGGCCGGCCTGAAACGTAGTGAGGGTGTAGCTGAGTTTGCCAACGGAAGGATAAGTTTTGACTTTGAGGGTTTCAAGGAAGAGTGGAAGCCCATGAGCGAGCACTGCAAAGATGGTCTTGCTAAAGATCAAGAAAGGAAAGGTTGATACTGGGGGATCTTGTGTCCTGACCGTTCATTCTATTTCATAGCAAAAGAGATTAACGGGAAGGCACCCTTAAAAGGTTACAGCAAGTAAAAAATACCTTGGTGCATATGATATTCGGCTTTTACGTTTCAAGTAAAGCCAATAAACAGCTCGAAAACCGTTCCACGTCGTTCCGCTGGGCATGCCTGTCGGCTCGCCTTTTAGTCGGGTGTTATTGAATGCCTGCTATTGCGCACAGCCTAGCTTGAACATCCCCCCATAGCACAAAGCGGTCAAAGCCCCCTCCCCTTGTTACACATTGTGAGGCCCAATTGGCTGAATTATGGCAGCAACAGCATCACTATAACGATACTTTATCTTTTTTCGGTGTTTCTATATGAAATGTGTCGCAATTGCTGATGCCGTAGAGGGTTGTGTTGCTCATAGCGGTGTCCCGGTTTAGGTCTGTGGCGGCATTATATGGGCGGCGTATGCAGCCCAGTCATCAAAGGCGGCAAGCATAGCAAAAAT
>Ga0209396_1003660_pt1 | contig 15361 bp, 13 predicted proteins | sample GOMGulsemesocosm_6_FD_184638 | JGI IMG/M metagenome (GOLD analysis project Ga0209396, IMG submission 184638) | Methane-oxidizing microbial communities from mesocosms in the Gulf of Mexico - GOM8C Gulf of Mexico (SPAdes) (version 2) | ecosystem: Environmental > Aquatic > Marine > Cold seeps...
AATTATGCCTAGATCAGTAAACGCTGTTGCTCGTAGAGCCAGAAGAAAAAAAGTATTGAAGCAAGCCAAAGGATACTTTGGTAGAAGAAAAAACGTTTGGACAGTTGCTAAAAATGCGGTTGACAAGGCTATGAGTTATGCTTATAGAGACCGTAGAAATAAGAAAAGAACTTTCCGTAGACTTTGGATACAACGTATTAATGCTGGTGCAAGACAATATGATATGTCTTACTCAGTATTTATGGGAAAAGTAAAAGCTAATAACATCGAATTAAACCGTAAGGTTTTAGCTGATTTAGCAATGAACAACCCAGCTGCTTTTAAAGCAATTGTTGACAAAGTAAAATAAAAACGTTTAACATATTTATCTCGCTTAAAAAGCCATCTATACTAGATGGCTTTTTTATTAACACTAAAACAGATATTATTTAGCTTTAACCTTTGTAAATGATATCTTAAAACTTGTACCAGCTTTTTCTCTCAAAGCTTCAATATTTCCATTTAATTGTCTTACAAAAGTTTTAATTAAAGTTAATCCTGTCGAATTAACAATATCTGACAACACACAGTCTGATGTACCACTACCATTATCACCTACTATCAATTCATAATCACTATCATCATTAGTACTTTTTAAACCAATATACAACTCTCCTTTATTTACATCATTAAAAGCATGTATCAATGAATTAGACACCAATTCATTAATAATTAAACTAAGTGGCAGTAATGTATCGATAGACATTTTAATAGGCTCTATATTGAACTTTGACACAATATTCTTCTCTAAGTTATAACTATGAATTAAATCCCTAATAAGTAATTTAAAATGATCTCTCACATCAATATACATAAGATCTTTAGTATTATATATTTTTTCATGCAACCTAGCCATAGCAACTACCCTACTCTGAGTGAGTTTAAACATTAACTTCACATTTTCATCATCAACTCCTCTTGCTTGAATACGAAGCAAACTATTTACTATTTGCAAGTTATTTTTAACTCGGTGATGTATTTCTTTCAACATCACCGTTTTTTCTTCATTTCTTTTAGCTATTTCCTTTTTCGATTTATAAACCAATTCATTATTCTTACTCATTAATCTACCAAAAACACCACCCAGTAAAACAATTAAAAACAATAAGAAGAAAAAATTAAACCCATCCTTAGCTTCTTCAGTTACATAATTAGTCAATCTATATTCAGAAATATTTATATAATAAAGAGAAACCACAGCAAGTGATATAATAATTAACCATAAATCACCATAAAAAACTTTTGTAGCATATCCAGAAAATATTATCAATACCAAAAAAGATGAAAACGGACTATTAACACCTCCACTAAATAAACAAATAATATAAGTTACAATAAAAGCTAAAACTGACATTATATTATAAGTCACCTCTAAGTTTCTATGCTTAAAAAACAAGCTAATATTTAAAAGATTAACTACAGAATACGTTATAAGAGCATAAAAAATAACACCTCTAATACCTAAAATATAAAAACAGAGTAACGAACAAATCAAAGTCATTATTGAACAGGTAAGAGATACTTTAATTGTAAGTAGCGTTCTTTTACCAAAACTTCTATTCAAAAATGTAAGCTGTGACATTTATCTATCCCTTTTTCCTTCCTATAGTACACATATCATAACTAAAAACTATATATGACTAATAACAAGCTATTTACTACAAGGTAAATAAAAAAAAACTTACTACAAAAACAACTTGTTTCTATTATAAACTATAATGCTAAATATTTGAAAAAGTTATCTCAAAACTAGTACCTTTATTAGTACTCAATGATTCAATTGTTCCATTTAACTGTTTTACAAAAGTTTTTATAAGTGTTACCCCAGTTGAATTCATTGAATTTGACAATATTTCTTCATCAGAACCATTTCCGTTATCCCCAACAACTAATCTACACCTGTACTCATCAATTGCGTTAAATTCCACAGAAACTTCACCTAAATTCATATCATAGAAAGCATGCTTTAATGAATTTGAAATCAATTCATTAATAATTAAACTCAATGGTAAAAGTCGATCTATTGACATATGAATAGGATCAATATGAAGGTTTAAGGATATATCTTTATCTAGATTATTACTACTTATTAAGTCATTAATAAGTAATTTAAAATGTTCTTTAATATTGATATTCTTTAGATCTTTAGTATTGTATATTTTTTCATGTAGCCTAGCCATGGCAACTACTCTGCTTTGTGCAGCGAAAAACATAGATTTCACTTTTTCATCAGTTACTCCTCTTGCCTGAATACGTAACAAACTATTCACTACTTGTAAATTATTTTTAACTCGATGATGAATTTCTTTTAACATTACTGTTTTTTCATCATTTCTTTTTTCTATCTCAAGCTTTGCTTTTTTTATTTTCTCATTGGTTTTATTCATCATTCTTCCAAAAACGCCACCAAGTAATATGATTAAGAAAAAGAGAAATAATAAATTGAATTCAGCTACATTCTCCTCATTAATCTCATTAACAAACTCATAGGAAGTAATATTCATAATATAGAAAACAACAACAGTAAACATAACTGTCAGAAACCATAAATTACCATGTGCTTTTTTTATTAAGTATCCAAAAAATATTAATAAAACCATGAATGATATTGCAGGACTATTAATCCCCCCACTATAAGAACAAATAAAAAGTAATGTAATATACCCTAGCAAAGAAGCTACACCATATGACCTAAGGATGTTTTTATGCAGGTAAAAAAATAATATATTTATTGTATTTAATAACGAATAAGCGAGTAACGCCTTAAAAATAACACCTCTAATACCTATTTGGAAATAACAAAAAAAAGAAAAAAGAAAAGTACTTAAAGACAGTGTATAAAACACATTCAATGAAAGTGTGGTTGTTCTTCCATATTTATTTTTATTTTTTTTAGTCATTACTTTACTTATGTATATATAAAAACTAACACGTATGACTAAAGATAAAAAAATATATTTTATTTCTTAGGTTTTTTGTTTTTTCTTTTTAGCAGCTGGAAACAATACATTATTCAATATTAAACGATAACCCGGAGAAGTTGGATGCAACTCCAATTCTGTCTTTGGATCTCCTACTCTATGCTGATAATCTTCAGGATCATGCCCTCCATAAAATGTAAAAAAACCTTTCCCTTTAATTCCATGAATATATTTTGCTTCGCCATTTGTTTTGTTTTCTCCCATTACCAATACTGTAGATTTCAGCTCTTCACGTTCAAAAGATGTTGTTTGTCCCATAAACCCCTTAATTAACTGTGTATGGTTTTGACACAACATAGTAGGAATAGGGTCCCATTTTGCAGAAAATTCCATTAATGAAAAATAGTCTAATTCTTTTTTAATTTTTCTTTTAGTGGTCATGTCAATACTTGAAAACTCATAAGTATTTGGGTCGCGTTCCAAAGTGAAATTCGTAAAAGAAAATGTATTTCTAAAATCTAATTTATTTTGATAATTAGCATCACTTGGATCTCCATCAAACATTGGTTCACATATATCTGCATTAGCAGCAGCTAGTGCTATATCAAAGCTATCTGTTGCACTACACATAGCAAACATAAACCCACCACCTACAACAAAATCTCTGATCTTTAGAGCTACTGCTCTTTTTTCTTCAGAAACCTTCTCATACCCCAATTTTTCAGCTAGTTCTTCTGCATTTTTCTTGCTCTCTATATACCAAGGAGCTGCCTTAAAACTTCTATAAAATTTACCGTATTGTCCTGTAAAATCTTCATGATGTAAGTGCAACCAATCATATGCAGTCAAAGCATCTTGTAAAACTTCTTCGTCATAAATTTTTTCGTAAGGTATTTCAGCAAACGTTAATGCCATTGTTACTGCATCATCCCAAGGTAAATTTGAAATTGGTGCATAAACTGCGATTCTTGGCGCTTTCTCTAAAATAACAGCTTCTTGATTTACTGAAGGGCTACTTATATTTTTTAATATTTCTTCAGTTTTTGAATTTGATAACACTTCAAAAGAAACCCCTCTAACAGTACATTCTTTTCTAGTTTTATCCGAATCTGCTAATAAAAAGGATCCTCCACGATAATTTAATAACCATTTCACCTTTTGTTGTTTTTCTAACAGCCAATAGGTAATTCCATAAGCTTTCAAATGATTTTTCTGACTCTCAACATCCATTGGAATCAGTATATACGATGCATAATTACTAATTGAATAAAACAAAATTAACATCAGTAAAACTCTTTTTTTCATAAGCCAAAAGATACTTAAAATATTAACAACAAATTTAAATTTGTAAAACAAAAAAGACTTATTAAATAAATAAGTCTTTTTTGTTTCTATATATATTTCTACCCCTAAAAAGGAACTTCATCATCACTAAAACCTTGATCAGAATTCATTGTACTTCCAAAAGCATCTTCTGCACTTGGCAAAGCTCCTGTTGCAAAAGGATTATCATTCATTGATGATTGCATCTCAAAAGGTGTACTGAAATCATCTAAATTGTCAAACTTACCTAAATGCCCAATAAATTTCAGTCGAATGTTTTCCAAACCACCATTCCTATGTTTTGCTATAATAAGCTCACCTTGTCCATCAGTTGGTGAACGTTCGTCATCATCCCATTCATCTATTTTATAGTATTCAGGGCGATAAATAAATGATACAATATCAGCATCTTGCTCAATTGCTCCAGACTCCCTTAAATCAGAAAGTAAAGGCCTTTTACTCCCCCCCCTTGATTCTACGGCACGTGACAACTGTGATAATGCAATAACTGGTATTTCAAGTTCCTTTGCTAGTGCTTTTAAATTTCTTGAAATTGTAGATATTTCTTGTTCTCTATTCCCGTTTTTACCAGTCCCACCTGCAGTCATTAACTGTAAGTAATCAATCATTATAATTTTTATATCATGTTGAGAAGATAAACGCCTAGCTTTTGCTCTTAAATCAAATATTGATAATGATGGTGTATCATCTATAAATAAAGGGGCTTTTTCTAAGTTTTTAACCTTTACATTTAATTGCTCCCACTCATGTTTTTCTAATTTCCCTGTACGTAATTTTTCTGAAGACAACCCAGTTTCCGAAGAAATTAAACGTGTAATCAACTGTACTGAGGACATCTCTAACGAGAAGAACGCCACTCCTTTATTTGCATCTACAGCAATATTACGAGCCATTGTTAAAGTTAAAGCTGTTTTCCCCATACCAGGACGAGCTGCAATAATAATTAAATCAGAAGGTTGCCAACCTGAAGTTAGCGCATCTAATTTTGTAAAACCTGTTGGCGTACCACTTGTACCATCTTGCTGAGAAATCTCTTCAATTTTCTTTTTTGCAAGATGTACTAAATCTCTTGCAGATTCAGAAGATTTTTTAATGTTTCCTTGTGTGACTTCGTATAATTTTGCTTCCGCATTATCTAATAAATCAAAAACATCTTTTGTTTCATCATATGCTTCTTCAATAATTTCACTAGAAATTTTAATCAAACTACGTTGAATAAATTTCTGCAAAATAATACGTGCATGGAACTCTATATGAGCTGAAGATGATACCTTTTGAGTTAAAGAAATCAAGTAAAAATCACCTCCAACTAGCTTTAATTTTTCGTCTTTCTTTAATTGATGAGAAACAGTTAATAAATCAACTGGCTCTGAATTTTCGAAGAGGGTAAATATTGCTTCAAAAATAAATTGATTTGCTTGTTTGTAAAATGCTTCTGGATGCAAAATATCAATTACATCATCAACCCCTTTTTTATCAATCATCATCGCTCCAAGCACAACTTCTTCTAAATCAACAGCTTGAGGAGGTATCTTCCCTTTCTCCAAATTAATTAGAGTACTTTTATCTACTTGATATCCTTTTACAAAATTGGGGTTTTCCATGGCAACGAATGTAGGGTTTTTTGAAGCTTATTTAAATTTTAGTAGTTCACAGGTAATTAACAATCAAGTTGTTAATAAGTCCGTTTCAATGTTAATAACGACAAAAAAACCGAAGCAATTACTTCGGTTTTTTGTAAGCTATTGATTTTAATGAAACTTACTCATTGAATACTCCCATATTAGAGTATTTATCCATTCGTTGTTCTACTAACTCCTTTGGTGATAACTTTTTAAATTCATCAAAAGATTTCATTATTGCTTTAGTTACAACTTCATAAGTTTGTGTTCTATCTCTATGAGCTCCACCCAAGGGTTCTTTAATTATTTCATCAACTAAACCTAATTTTTTCATATCAGGTGCAGTCAACTTTAATGCATCAGCTGCTTGTTCTTTATATTCCCAACTTCTCCATAATATTGAAGAACATGATTCAGGTGAAATTACAGAATACCAAGTATTTTCCAACATCAACACTTTATCTCCTACTCCTATACCTAAAGCACCACCAGAAGCTCCTTCACCAATAATCACACAAATAATTGGAACTTTAAGACGAGTCATTTCCAAGATGTTTCTAGCAATCGCTTCACCTTGACCTCGCTCTTCAGCTTCCAAACCTGGATAAGCACCCGGAGTATCAATAAGTGTTACAACTGGTATCCCAAATTTCTCTGCAGACTTCATTAAACGTAAAGCTTTTCTATATCCTTCTGGATTAGCCATACCAAAATTTCTGTACTGACGTGTTTTTGTATTGAATCCTTTTTGTTGACCAATAATCATAAATGATTGCCCACCAATTTTACCCAATCCACCAATCATTGCTTTGTCATCACGTACATTTCTGTCACCATGTAACTCAACAAATTCATCACCACAAATAGCTTTAATATAATCTAAAGTATAAGGTCTAGATGGATGTCTTGACATTTGAACACGCTGCCAAGGTGAAAGGTTTGAATATATGTCTTTTTTCTTTTCTGCTAGTTTCTTTTCAATTTGTTTGCAGGTTTCAGTAACATCAACATCACTTTCTTTCCCTAAAACCGCACACTTTTCTAATTGTTCTTCTAACTCCTGAATAGGAAGCTCAAAATCTAAATATTCCATAATGGTTTTTAGTCGTTATTTATTAGCAAAGCAAATATAAAAACTTTACTAATGAATCAATATAATTAATTAAGGTTTTGTTATTTTTTTTACAACCTACAATATTAGCTTAGGTTGTTCTCTTTTTTTTAATCGTTTTTAAAACACCATTGACTATCACTGTCAATAGGATTAATCCAGCCCCCAAATAGAATGAAAAAGACATTTTTTCATTATCCGGAAACAAAATAATAGCTAATACAATTGCATAGATAGGCTCTAAATTTATAGTCAACATTACTGTAAACGCGCTTAGTTTTTTTAATAAATCTACTGACACAATAAATGCATATGCCGTACAAACACTACTTAAAACAAACAACCATATATAATCTAATGGCTCTAAAATAAAAAAGCCACTACTTAACAACTCTCCATTACTAATTAAAAAAATAGTAACCGCTATTACTCCGAAAAGGATTTCATAAAATGAGATTACCGTAGCACTCTTTTCTTTCACAAAATCGGCATTAAATACTGAAAATACAGCTGATAAAAACGATGATAATAATGCTACGAATATCCCTAATTGAAGACTTATCTCTGAACTGTAAATAATATATAATCCAATTATAGCGAGCACTCCGAAAATTAATTCATAAACATCAATTTTCTTCTTTTTATATAACGCCTCAATAAATATTGTAAAGAAGGCTCCAGTACTCATTGTAGCTAAAGCAATGGATATGTTAGATATTTTAATTGCATAAAAGAATGTAACCCAATGAACAGCAATCACAACTCCCCCAAAAATATAACTTATAACTTGACGCCTTGTAACACCTAGAGGTATCTTTTTAAATTTTACATACACAAAAATTATAATACTAGCTAACAACATTCTATACCAAACTAATGGTATAGCATCAATAGTAAGTAATTTCCCTAAAATTGCTGTGAACCCCCAAATAAATACAATGAGATGTAAGTGAAGATAACTATGAAGTTTATCGTTTCGCATTATTTAATAGATAAATAGCAAGTAAACCAAACGTAATATTTGGTAGCCAAACTGCTAATAAAGGGTTGAAACCAGATTGATCTGCCATTACGCTAAATATTTTATCCATAAATATAAATATAAAGGCCAAAGCAATACCTAAAGCTAAATTTACTCCCATTCCCCCTCTACGCTTCATTGCAGATACTGCAACAGCAATAATAGTTAGTATAAATGCGGAAACCGGAATACTCCATCGTTTATGTTTAACTACAATATATCTGCTTACAAAACTTGAACCTCTTTTCTTCTCTTTTTCAATAAATTCATTTAGCTCCGTATAACTTTTAATTTCTGCAATATATTTTACTGGAGTTAAATCATCTAAATCAAAATCAAAAATAGTATCCTTCCTCGTTTTTCTTATAATTTCATCATGATGCACTCCTATATTTCTTCTTATATATTGAGTTAGCTTATATGACGAATCTTTTTCTCTATACTGTATTTTTGTAGCTTGAATTTTATGTTTTAATTCATTTCCTTCAAAGTGTTCTAAGGTAAAGTTATAACCTGACTTAGTTTTAGAATCAAAACTAGAAACATATATATATTCATTGTCATTTATCTGTCTAAAAGTAACACCTTCGTCTTTATCTTTTCTATATTTATGAAGATATTGATATTTAAACTCATTATATTTTTTACTAGAATTAGGTAATACAAACATTCCTACTAAAAAAAAGAAAATAGCTACTAATGTTGCACCAACTAAATATGGGCGTAAAAACCTATTAAATGACACACCAGAACTTAAAATAGCTATAATTTCCGTTTTATTTGCCAGTTTTGATGTAAACCAAATAACTGATAAAAATAAAAACAATGGAAATAATAGATAACCAATATAAATCGTAAAGTTAAAATAGAAATTAATGACCAACCCTAAAGGAGCATTACTTTCTATAATATTATCAATTTTACTTGATAAATCAACCATTATTCCTATAGGAATAAACAAAAGCAACATTACAGAAAATGTACCTAAATAGCGTTTTAGTATGTATCGGTCAAGAATTTTTAACATTACAATCTATTATCCATTTGTTTTACCATTTTGTCTTTCCATTCTCTAAAATCTCCAGCAATGATATGTTTTCTAGCTTCTCTAGTTAACCATAAGTAAAAACCTAAATTATGAATAGTTGCTATTTGTTTTCCTAACATTTCATTTACAGTAAATAAATGTCTAACATATGCTTTTGAATAATACGTGTCAACCCATGTGATTCCCATTTCATCTATAGCAGAAAAATCAGCCTCCCACTTTTTATTTTTGATATTTATAGATCCGTAAGCAGTAAATAACATTCCGTTACGTGCATTACGTGTTGGCATAACACAATCAAACATATCGACCCCTAAAGCAATATTTTCTAAAATATTAATAGGTGTTCCAACTCCCATTAAATAGCGTGGTTTATCTTCTGGTAACACTTCACACACTACCTCTGTCATTCCGTATAATTCCTCAGCTGGTTCTCCAACAGATAATCCACCGATAGCATTTCCGACTGCCTCTCTCGATGCAATAAATTCTGCTGATTGCTTACGTAAATCTTTATAAGTACTTCCTTGAACTATCGGAAAAAAAGCTTGATCATGGCCATATTTAACTGGAGTTTCACCAATATGTTTTATACATCTATCCAACCAACGATGTGTCATATGCATAGATCGTCTAGCATAATTATAATCACAAGGATAAGGCGTACATTCATCAAATGCCATAAAGATATCTGCACCAATGCTTCTTTGAACATCCATCGAAAATTCTGGAGAAAAGAAATGATAAGAACCATCAATATGTGATTTAAACTTTACCCCATCTTCTTTTATTTTCCTATTAGAAGAAAGTGAATATACTTGATACCCTCCTGAATCTGTCAAAAGATTCCTATCCCAATTCATGAATTTATGTAAACCACCAGCTTTTTCCATGATTTCCATACCTGGACGTAAATACAAATGATATGTATTACCCAAAATAATATCAGGATTTATTTCATTTTTAAGCTCAGTTTGATGCACTCCTTTTACGGTACCAATAGTTCCTACTGGCATAAAAATAGGAGTTTCAATAACTCCATGATCGGTAGTCATTTTCCCAGCTCTTGCTTTAGACTGAGCGTCTTTTGCGTTTATTTCAAATTGCATATATCAAAATCAATTCACTTTATGTACTTACATAAAGTTATGGATTAACATTATTTTTCATCGAGAAAAACCTCTGTTAATTAAACGAGTTTTATCGTTTAATATTGAAGCAAATATAACAACTAATCGATAAGTAAATCTTAATAAAATCAAAATTGTTAGCAAATCAGAATATTAGTTAATAATTGCTTAGATAATAGTTTTTATAATAGGCATTAAAAATCTATTTTTGCATCATATATTTAACAACTCAACATGCCAACACAACAGTTACAAGATCAAGTTATTCAAGTTCGTAGAGATATTTTACGAATGGTACACAAAGTAAATTCTGGTCATCCAGGAGGTTCTTTAGGATGTGCTGAATTTTTAGTTTGTTTATACAAAGAGGTAATGAAACATGATACCAACTTTAAGATGGATGGTTTCAATGAAGATTTATTCTTTTTATCAAATGGGCATATTTCGCCAGTATACTATAGCGTTTTAGCTAGAAACGGATATTTTCCAGTTTCAGAATTAAGTACTTTCAGACTACTAAACACTCGTTTACAAGGTCACCCAACAACTCATGAAGGTTTAGATGGTATCAGAATTGCTTCTGGTTCTTTAGGTCAAGGAATGAGTGTTGCAATCGGAGCTGCTCTAACTAAAAAATTAAATGGTGAAGACACTACCGTTTACAGTTTACATGGTGATGGTGAATTACAAGAAGGACAAATTTGGGAAGCAGCAATGTACGCTGCAGGTAACAAAGTAGATAACTATATTGCTACCGTAGATTATAATAAAAAACAAATTGATGGAGCTACAGATGATGTATTACCGTTAGGAGATTTAAAAGCGAAGTTTGAAGCTTTTGGATGGGATGTTTTAGATGTAAAAGAAGGAAACAATATTGATACTATTCTTAAAGCTTTAGCAGAAGCAAAAAGCAGGACTGGAAAAGGAAAACCAGTTTGTATTTTATTACATACAGAAATGGGTAATGGAGTTGACTTTATGATGGGGACGCATGCTTGGCACGGTAAAGCACCTAATGACGAACAATTAGCAAATGCATTAGCACAAAACCCTGAAACTTTAGGAGATTATTAATCTACAATCACAACAACAATGAAAAAATATATAGATCAAGGTAAAAAAGATACTCGTTCTGGTTTTGGAGCTGGTTTAGCGGCTGTAGGGAAATCTAACGAAAATGTGGTTGCTTTATGTGCCGATTTAGTTGGTTCATTAAAAATGGATGAATTTATTGCTAATAACCCTGAGCGTTTTTTCCAAATGGGAATTACAGAAGCAAATATGATGAGTGTTGCAGCAGGAATGACTATTGGTGGTAAAATCCCTTTTACAGGAACTTTTGCAAATTTCTCTACTGGTAGAGTTTATGATCAAATTCGTCAATCAATTGCATATTCTGATAAGAATGTAAAAATCTGTGCATCGCATGCTGGTTTAACTTTAGGTGAAGATGGTGCTACACACCAAATATTAGAAGACATTGGATTAATGAAAATGTTACCAGGAATGGTCGTTATCAACCCATGTGATTACAATCAAACTAAAGCTGCTACTGAAGCAATTGCTGATTATACAGGACCTGTTTACTTACGTTTTGGAAGACCAAAAGTAGCTAACTTCACTCCTGTTGATCAAAAATTTGAAATAGGAAAAGCAATACAATTAACCGAAGGAACAGATGTAACTATTATCGCTACCGGACACTTGGTTTGGGAGTCATTAAAAGCCGCTGAAGCATTAGAGACTAAAGGAGTTTCTGTAGAAGTAATAAATATTCACACAATAAAACCATTAGATAAGGACGCTATTTTAGCTTCTGTAGCTAAAACAGGTTGTGTCGTTACAGCTGAAGAACACAACCATTTAGGCGGTTTAGGAGAAAGTGTTGCTAGAGTTTTAGCACAGAACACTCCTACTCCTCAAGAATTTGTTGCTACAAATGACACTTTTGGAGAATCTGGAACTCCTGAGCAATTAATGAAAAAATATGGGTTAGATGATACTGCTATCATAAAAGCAGTTGAAAAAGTTATGGCTCGAAAGTAAATACTTTAATTAGTATTTTAAGGTTAATCACCCCTTTATACAAAAAGCTCTTCATATAAAATGAAGAGCTTTTTTATTTATATATTTTTCGTAAAAAGATCTAATATTAGTAAGCATGATTTAAATCATACTTTTATAATCATACATACATTTTATTTGCACTACTAAAAATGTTTTTCAATGAATGCAAATGATAGAGTAGAGCTAATGGCTCCAGCCGGAAATTTTGAATCGCTACAAGCAGCACTTGATAATGGAGCAGATTCAGTCTATTTTGGTGTTGAGCAATTAAACATGAGAGCTAGAGCAACAATGAATTTTGTTTTAGACGACTTACCTGAAATAGCAAGAAGATGTGATAAGAAAAACGTACGCACATACCTTACATTAAACACCATTATTTACGATCATGATTTATCAATCGTAAAAACCTTGGTAAACAAAGCTAAAGAAGCCAATATTACAGCCATTATAGCAATGGATCAAGCTGTTATAGCATACGCTAGAAGTATTAACATGGAAATACATATTTCTACTCAAATAAATATTACAAACATAGAAACCGCTAAGTTTTATTCCATGTTTGCTGATACAATTGTTTTGAGTAGAGAATTAAGTCTTCACCAAATTAAAAAAATAACAGAGCAAATATCTATTGAAAAAATCAAAGGCCCTTCTGGCAACTTATTAGAAATTGAAATTTTCGGCCATGGAGCTTTATGCATGGCAGTATCTGGTAAATGTTATTTGAGCTTACACTCCCATAACTCTTCTGCAAACAGAGGAGCATGCAAGCAAAATTGCAGAAAAAAATATACTGTAGTTGATCAAGAAACTGGCTTTGAAATGGAACTTGACAATGAATACATTATGTCTCCTAAAGATTTATGTACACTAGAGTTTTTAGACCAAATTGCAGACGCAGGTATAAAAGTTTTAAAAATTGAAGGACGTGGTAGAGCGCCAGAATACGTCGCTAAAGTTATAAAAGTATATCGTGAAGCAATTAACTCAATCCATAATAAGGCATTCAATCAAGAGAAAGTTAAAGATTGGATGGAAGAACTTAAAAAAGTGTACAATAGAGGTTTTTGGGACGGCTATTACTTAGGACAAAAATTAGGAGAATGGAGTGAAACATCTGGATCACACGCCACCCAAAGGAAAGTATATTTAGGAAAAGGAGTTCATTATTTTCCTAAAGCAGAAATTGGTGAGTTTAAAATTGAAGCTTATGACATTAAAATTGGTGATACTATTTTAATTACAGGTCCTACAACCGGAGCACAAGAAACAGAAGTAACAGAGATGTTTGTTAATGATAAAAAAGACAACACAGCCTCTAAAGGAGATTTGTGTACTTTGAAATTACCATTTAGAATCCGTCCTTCTGACAAGCTATATAAAATAGTAAAAACAGAGTTCGCTTAATGGTTATTATCACTTTACAAAGAAACAAATGTATAGGATGCAATTATTGTGTTGAAATGGCCCCAGCTCAATTTCAAATGTCCAAGAAAGACGGAAAAACAGTGTTACTACATTCTTTAGAAAAAAAAGGGTTTTATACTTTAAAATCATCAGACGAAAACATCTATATGGATAATAATAATGCTGCTAAAGCATGCCCTGTTAAAATTATATCAGTAAAACTGATATAAATAAAAGAGCTACACCAAAGTATAGCTCTTTTACAAATCAATCGAATTAGCTTATTTTATTTCTTAAACTTTAAAACTTCTGAACGACCCTTTTTAAAGATCTTATTACTATTATGAGTTCCTTTTCGCAACTCTTTTTGTTCCTCATAAGGTAACGACGCAACAGTCTTACATTCTTCAGAACAACATGTTTCCATTTTCTCAGTACAAGAAGGACATTGAATAAACAACAAATGGCAAGCTTGATTGGCACAATTTACATGTACATCTGCAGGCTCACCACATTGATGACAGTTTGAAACCACATCATCAGTAATACGCTCTGCTCTTCTGTGATCAAAAACAAAATTCTTACCAATAAACTTATTCTCCACCCCTTCAGCTTTCACCTGACGGGTATATTCAATAATACCACCTTCAAGCTGATATACATTCTTAAACCCTTTATGCTTATAGTAAGCACTAGCCTTTTCGCAACGAATACCACCAGTACAATACATCAATAAGTTTTTATCTTCCTTATGATCTTTTAAGTCTTCTTCTATAATATCTAACGAATCCCTAAACGTATCCACATCGGGAGTTACTGCTCCTTGAAAATGACCAATTTCACTTTCGTAATGGTTACGCATATCAACACAAACCGTATTAGGATCTGCCAACATAGCATTAAAATCCCCAGCATTTAAATGCACCCCTTTATCAGTAACATCAAATGTTTCATCATTCAAACCGTCAGCCACAATCTTATTCCTAACTTTCACCTTTAGTTTTAAAAAGGACTTGTTGTCTTGTTCTACCGCTACATTCAAACGAATGTTTTTTAAAAATGAAATTGCATCTAATTGCTCTTTTAACTTTAAAAAGTTTTCTGCAGGAGCAGATATTTGAGCGTTTATTCCTTCATAAGAAACATAAGTCCTTCCCAACACTTCCAAGGCATCCCATTCAGCAAAAAGCTTATCTCTAAATAATTTTGGGTTTTCTATCTTGAAATATTGATAGAATGAAATTGTCAAGCGGTCTTTACCAGCTTCATCAATTAATTGCGCGCGTTCTGCAGCGCTTAACTTATTGTACAGTTGCATGCTATACTAATTTTTAAGGTTACTATTATTTTTTGCAAATATATTGATTTTTACCTAAACAATAAATCATTAAAGAGTTAATCAAAAATATTAAGCATAAAAAAAGCCTTAACTATAATTAGCTAAGGCTTTAGTACTGAAGGCGGGACTTGAACCCGCACGCTCCAAGGAGCATTGGATTTTAAGTCCAACGTGTCTACCAATTCCACCACTTCAGCGTGTGTCATAAAAACTTTCGATCTTTATGTTGGTATATTTTCAATAAAAATAATCTTAAAAAAAGCTCTCTGATTATTACTAACCAGAGATCTTTAGTACTGAAGGCGG
>Ga0209396_1003662_pt1 | contig 15349 bp, 14 predicted proteins | sample GOMGulsemesocosm_6_FD_184638 | JGI IMG/M metagenome (GOLD analysis project Ga0209396, IMG submission 184638) | Methane-oxidizing microbial communities from mesocosms in the Gulf of Mexico - GOM8C Gulf of Mexico (SPAdes) (version 2) | ecosystem: Environmental > Aquatic > Marine > Cold seeps...
TGAGGCTTTTTTAATACATTCAGCTCTTTTATTATATTCTCTTGATGACCTTGCCAGAAATAAAAAGCGACTAATAACATAATCGCTAAACCAATAAATTTATTTAAAATACTAAGTAAACTTATTTTATTTTTAGGTGCTTCAACCGTAGACTTACAGGTTTTACATAGTATTTTATAATGGGTAGATAATGGAAAAATGGGAATAAAAGAAAGTTTTACATATTTAAGTTCCGCATATTGCACTGTATTTTCATTACAACATATCTTAACTTGTGGTGTTTCTGTTACTTCCTTGCCGATATCCATAAAAAACATACTTAATCCTAACTTTGCTCTAATTCATCCAGCATCACTTTACACAAATCAATATAATCATGCAGTGTATTTTTCGCCCAATACTGTCTTTTATTAGAACTAGTTTGTATCAAATAATTATTAAACTCCTCAAATCCTATATTCGTATTATTATTTGCATACTCCTTAAAGGCTTCGTGAACCGTTTTATGACCAACAGTTGCTTCACTTATGACAACTTCATATGCTTCAATTAGCAAGCTTGTAAATTTCAATAATTCCACATTCGGCGTACCACGTTGTTTAAAACGATTAAACCGTTCAAGTAATACTCTCTGCTCTTCCTTAGCCAATTCGAGTACAACATCGGTTAAATAACGAGTTTCACGGGTAACCTTATTATATAAAGCCTTGGTACGATCAAGCTCTTTACGATAGTTTTCACCTCGTACATAAAGTAATGCCATTATAAATATACCAATAACAATGCCACCGACTAAGGTAATGTTCATAAACTCACTCTTTTATTGCCAAGCAATTAATCGTTTAAACATCCATTGTCTGATAAAACCAATTCCGTTAATTCAGTATATGCAGGGAATTAGAGTAAATAAATATCAGAGTCTTTATAAATCAACATTATCAATATAATTACTTAAATCTGCCAACAGATTTTTGTAAGCCGCTTTACTTTGATTTTTAATACTATCAAACAACAAGCCATCAATTAATTGAAGAATTTTATTTTGTTTCTTTTTTTCATCAAGTTCACTCATGACTAACTGCTGGATTTCTGTTATTTTTTCACGTTCATAAACAGTTAAATAAGGATCTTGCACTAAATCTTTAAATTGACTCGCAGCATCAAATACTGAACCAGTCATTACCAAAGCGGCTGTTTTTGCTAAGGTTGTGATCCAAGGTTTGTTTGTTTCTACTGCAATTTTTGTAAAAACATCTTGAGTGACTTGTATATCTCCCTCTCTGATAGCCAAACTACCTACAATCAAGTTAGCGAATAATTGCTCTTTTTTATATTTGTGTGCAAAGCCCTTAAATTCCAAATTGTTCTTAATTTTACTTGATTGCTCTCTCGCTAATTCAGGCCAACCTTTATTATAAAATGCTAAAGACAGTGCCGTTTGCGCTATATATTTATCTTTTAGCTTATTCGCTTTTTGAAGCGATAAACGGCTTTCTGCAATTGCAAAATTAGCATCTAAACCTGTACTCCACATAAAACCTAATAAAGCATGGATATAGGCTCTATCAAGGGTATTTTCAGGTTCATCTTTATTTTGATAGTTATAAGCTTGAGTTATTCCGCGTACACTTTCTTTTGAGATTTTACGATAAGCTTTATATGTCCATTTCTTTTGTAATTTATAATATTTTTTTTGCTCTGATTTAGGTGAACTAAATGCAGATACAGAGAATAAAAATAAAGAGATAAATATCAACCTAATAGCTGTATTTGTAAATTTATTCATTGTAATTCTCACTCCTTGATTTTGTTAACAAAACATCTATGTTTTGATTTTTTAATTTGAATGAGCCATGTGCTAATCCTTTGTAATATGGACTATCTATGTGAGTAATTGATAACATCACTTTTGAACTAATATCGGAAAAAATACTCTCTCCACGGCTGATAATATTCATACCGGCTAAATCCAATCGACTTCCAGAGAGGCTTATGGCATTTCCTCCAATTATTTCTCCATTCGTGATCTTAATGACTGACTCTTCTGCAAAAAGCGCAACATCATCGCTTTGAACATTTAAATTTTCAATTTCTACTAATGAATCTTTAATAACAAGCTTATTAGTTGTTATATTGGTCAATTTAATATTCGAACATTGATTAAGAGTAATGGAATCAAAGTGACCTGAATAACTTTGATTTTTTTCATTGTTACAAACAATACCACCTAAATTTTTCACCTCTAATTTAGGCGGGATTTCTTGCACTTCATCATTTAAGATTTTCTCTAATGCAAATAAAAACTGGCTGTTATGAGATTTCATTGGCATATGAGCCGCACCATTTATAATACTTAAGTTGGCATTTTTAATTTTATGCTTTAATACTTTCCCAGCTCTAATTGGCGCAATACTATCTAATTCCCCCCAAATTATTGAGGTATTAATCTCTAATTGACTAATCGCTTGGCTAAAATCCTCATCCACTAAACTTAAAGCTGCATTTATATTAGGGGAATCCGACAATAAAGCCCAAGTAAGATCACTTTTAGAAAAAGTATCCGCAAAAGAATTCATACTCGTTAACTCAATAACAGAAGAGCTAAAATCATTCAGCTGCGCAATCGGGTTTTTCAATACCTCTGTATCACCTAAAGATAATTTTCCTAATTGTTTTATAAATGCTGTTTTTTCAAGTATGCCAGCGGCATCAACCAGAATAAGTTTCGTAATCAGTGCAGGGGCTATAGATGCAAAACGTAAACTCACAGCCCCCCCCATAGAATGACCCATGACAATCAACTTATTTTTCGCTATTTGTGTCGTAACTGCCTTTAATATTTTTGCATAATTTGTAGGTGTAAATCGACCTTTAGGTACAGCCGAATATCCAAAACCGGGAAGATCAATCGCAATCACATGATAATTTATCTCTAGATAGGGGATCACTTCAAACCAATCTTTCATACCAGATTGACCTAAGCCATGTACTAGTAAAATACTCTCTTTATTTTGCTTTCCAGTTTCCAGAATAACGACTTGAGAATTAAAAATAGGTTCTTGAAAATATGAAAAAGACCAATTTTTTGAAAAATGCAAAGGTAAGTCTTTTGCCTTTATATATTCATTATTCGAAGTCGTTATGTTCATAGTATCTTTTACTTGAGCATAACCTGATTTCAATTTATCAAAAAAAGAATTGGCTTGTACCGAACTAATTAGAAAAGTAAATATTAATATATAAAAACGCACAAACCCAACTAGAAATAGTTTCAACAATTAATCAATGATATCAAAATGCATTTAATATCATAGACTAAATAGCTTATAAGTCAGAAGTTATCACTTCATCGATCACAGACCAACGCTTAACGCTGGCCTTACTGCCTTTTCCTAAAATCCAGTAATCATAAAATTTTTGTACTTTGCCATTTGCCTGCTTAATGTCTAACCAGGAATTAAAGTAGTTATTTAAGTCTAAATGACGTTTGGCTACGGCAAATCCGATTGGATATTTGCTACTGGCATTTTTTGGCACAACAACACCAAATTCAGGATAAAACATTGTCCAAGAGAATGCTGCTTCGGCACTTATCACAAGCGCATCATATTGATTTTTACCTTCAAAAAAATCCCGATAATTGCTTATTGATTCAAACTTTAAACTAGGCTGTTGCTCAGATACCTTTTTCAAAAATGGTTGATGCTCAACATTGGCAAACAATAAAGAATCATGCTCAAGAATTTTCTCTCTAGAGATAAACTCTTTCATACGATGATCTTTGGTTACCAACGCAAGTTGTAACTCTAAAACAGGATCTGAATAAGTAACTTTTTCTAAATCTCTGACATTGATTTCTAAGCCCGACATCGCAATATCAAAATATCCTTTATTTAAGTATTGTGCTAATTGGTCTTTTTTAAATGGAATGAATTCGACTTTAACCTCTAAATCAGCAGCCAACTCATGGGCTAAACTAATGTCAAAGCCAACTAATTCATGTTTACGATTAAAGTATGAAAATGGTGCATTTTCAGCGATATATCCAACACGTAATAATTTACGCCTTTTTATGACCTCAATATTAGTAAGCGATAACTGCCCTGCTTCATATGCTTTAGGTACAAAACTTAAAACATCTGCAGGTACTTTTGTAGCAACTTGCATATTCGCAATCACTTCATCGGATGCAGTACCTGATTCACTGAGTTTACTATTAAGCATAAATGCCACCAGCATTAAGCTGGGTAAAGTAGCGCCTATTACACCAAAATTGAACAGTGTTTTTACGCGCTTAAAACTCAATTCTGATCGAATATAAAAAATACTTAATAAAGTGTAACTAATAATATAAGCAACTGATGTGGGTGATACAAACTTTGCAGTTAACACCGACATAGCTAAATATAACTGATAGGCATCAGCTGGCACTCTCGCTGCATCTAACAAATAAGGAATGGCAATATGTACATGAGCAAAGTAACTTAATAGAGCCGTTAATGTAAGAGAAGGCACTTCTTCAAAACCAATTTCATGGCCTGTTAGCCAAGCTGAAAAAGCAACAAATATTAATGTAGTTAACTTGCCTAAACTAGGAAAAGTAAATGCGATAGGTACAAGCACTTCAGCAACATGATCTGACTGCGCGTCTGCGATTTCACGTTTATGCATATAGTCTTTAATGCCTTCTGTGATCACAGGTAAAGTAATAAAAACACTGCCTGTCGTGAAGGCAGTGATCAGTGCATTTCGCGCTATATCAATCACATCTCTATATTTTACAGGTGTGAGTGCTGAGACTAGCATTGGCAATAATACAAAAATTAAAAAAAATGCTGTTAATACCACTAATACAAAATATACCTGAAGGTTATTTATTTGCTCTAAGCTAATAGTGCCAGCAGTACTTGCTGTGATTGCAAAAATACCAATAGGAAAAATCTTTATCATTTTTTTAGAAATAACCGACAAGCCTTCACCTAATACATCTAATATATTGAGTAAACTGCTTTTACGTACATTGCCCATTAATGCCATACCTAATGCGATACAAAACACCACTAAAGCAGGCACATTTCCTTCGGCCATTGAGGCAAATGGATTTGCAGGTATATATTGGGTAACAAAATCAATATCAGGTCGAGTTGCCACTAAAGCAGAAGAGAAAAACGTGCCTGCATCATGATGAGGTAATGTAAATGCAAAACACCAAATAACCACAATGCCAACTCCCCATAAGGAGAGCATCACGATCACTGCTTTTAGGATAATAGATTTAACTTGGCTAGGTTCAAATTTCCCTAAACCTACAATAAGAGAAACAACGATATATGGAAAAATAGTGATCTGCATAAGCTTAATAAAAGCAGCACCGATGGGAGACATCCACTGCACCCGTTCACCAAAAATAAGCCCAACCACAATACCTAATATTAAAGCCCATAACATTAAGTTTGCTTTGCTTAGATACGCAAACAGTTTTTTCATTTTAATCTTTTCTCTTACCTAAAAGGCAAGCTTAGCGGAACAAGATCATCTGCGCCATAAAAATAAAAAACAAATTGTTACCCAAAACAAAACTAGTAATTTGTTGATTTAAATACTTATTCAACAAATAAATTGAGATATATTAAAATAACAATGAAATGTGCTCTAAGGTTTTGAATCATAGAAAATATTACAAACTCATTTACTCTACTTGCGTAAATTTAATTTGTATTTTCAAGCATAAACATGCCTATTTATTGCATTTTATTTGTAATTGGTAAGGGCTATAAAATAACCCTTTAATTTGAAAATATGATTAATACAAGCAACTAGCTCTTTAATAAAGATTCTAAAGTTAATGAGATCATTTCATTAAATGATGTTTCACGCTCTTGTGCTGTGGTTTGCTCACCCGTGCGAATATGATCTGATACCGTCAATACACATAATGCATTTGCACCATATTCAGTTGCAACACCATATAAACCAGCGGCCTCCATTTCAACACCCAAAATGTCCATTTTTTCCATCACATCAAACATATCAGGATCTGGCGTATAAAATAAATCGGCTGAAAATATATTACCTACTTTGACATCTATATTATTTTTCTTCGCTGCATTTACAGCATTTATCAATAAGTTAAAATCAGCAATCGCAGCATAGTCATGATCTTTAAAACGCATACGATTTACCTTAGAATCAGTACATGCGCCCATGCCAATAATCACATCTCTAACTTTGATATCTGGGCTTATCGCACCACAGCTACCAACACGAATAATGTTTTTAACACCATATTCAGTGATTAACTCTTTTGCGTAAATAGAACATGAAGGGATCCCCATGCCTGAGCCCATTACCGATAGTCTTAATTTTTCACTATTTTTACCCGTATAAAAACCTGTAAAACCAAGCATATTTCGCACATTGTTTACCTGTTTAACATCAGTTAAAAATGTGTCCGCTATATATTTTGCTCTTAATGGATCACCAGGAAATAATACTGTGTGTGCAAAGTCACCGGAAGCTGCATTGATATGAGGAGTTGTCATAATAATGGCTCCTAATAATTATTTGATTGAACGTGATGCTCAATTTCTAGAGTAGATAGTAAATCAGCTAATAAGCTAGATGCTCCAAATCTGAAGTGTTTAGCACTAATCCAGTCAGGTCCCATTATTTTGGCAGTTAAATCTAAATATTCTTTAGCATCGCTTGCTGTTCTTACGCCACCAGCAGCTTTAAAGCCAACCTTAGGGTTTTTGTTTTTGATAACATTTAGCATAATTTCAGCTGATTTTAACGTTGCATTAATTGAAACTTTTCCTGTACTGGTTTTAATAAAGTCTGCACCCGCATCAATAGATACTTCACTGGCTAATTTAATTAACTCAGGGTCTTTTAGTTCACCTGATTCAATAATTACTTTTAGTAAAACAGCATTACCACAAACTTGCTTGCAAGCAGATACTAAATCAAAACCAACCTGAGAGTTACCTTTAATTAATGCGCGGTAAGGGAATACAACATCCACTTCATCAGCACCTAACTCAACAGCTTGCTTAGTTTGCTCAACGGCTTTAGTAACATCATCATTACCATGAGGAAAATTTGTAACAGTTGCTATTTTGATACCTGATACGTTAAGGTTTTTAAGTGCCAGCTTTGCTGCAGGAATAAATTGAGGGTAAATACAAATAGCAGCGGTTTCACCAACATTTGTTTTAGCTTGCCGACAAAGTGAAACAACAACTTCATTAGTATCATTATCGTTTAAAGCTGTTAAATCCATTAAACCAAGTGCGGTTTGTGCTGCTATTTTAAGATCAGTCATGAGGTTCTCCAATAGTTTTTAAATAACGCACATAGGAGATAAAATACAAATAACTAAATCAGCTACTTGAGATAATAAGAGGGATAGTTCACTCTGCTCCTAAGAACGATAAGAGTGGACTTGGTTCCTTGAAGACTTTGCTTTTTATTACCAAAGCTATGGCAAGCAAATTTAAATCCATTTATACCGCATGTTATTTATATAAATAAAATAACAGCGGTTATATTAAAATAGATTGTTAAAAAAAATTCAAGTTTTACTTTAAGCTTTAATGATTAAGATCATATTTATTTTTAATGACATAAAATAAATGAATAAACATCACCACAATTAAACCAGCTAAAATGCCAATAGTGATATTTAATATTGAAGGTATAATGTAGCTTAACCAACTACCGGCTAAGTCAGATAGATAGCCCGTAATAACCTCAATACCATGATGTAAAACTGAAATACCATGACTGATAATACCACCACCCACCATAAACATAGCAACGGTACCAACAACGGACAACATTTTCATCAGATAAGGTGCAAAACTTAACAACCCCCTACCAATCAAACGTTTTAATTTTCCAACAGCTGTTTGTTTGATGTCTTTAACTAAATATAAACCTGCATCATCAATTTTCACAATCCCTGCAACTAAACCATAAACACCAATCGTCATTACAATTGCAATTATGCTTAAAACACTCAGTTGTGAAAGAAAGCTCTCTTGAGCAACAGTACCTAAAGAAATGACGATGATTTCAGCCGATAAAATAAAATCTGTTCGTATCGCGCCTTTAATTTTTTGGTTTTCATATTCTTTTAAGTCTGAGAACTCTTTTTCATTTTTTTCACTGTGTGGTTTTGTATGAAAAAATATTTCAACTAATTTTTCAGCTCCTTCAAAGCATAAAAACAAGCCCCCTATTATCAATAAAGGTGTAATAGCAAAAGGAATAAAAGTACTGATCAATAAAGCGAGTGGGACTAATATTAATTTATTTAAAAATGAGCCTTTCGCAACAGCCCACACAACTGGCAGCTCTCGATCAGCATTCACACCTGAGACTTGTTGTGCATTCAGTGCTAAGTCATCACCTAATACACCCGCTGTTTTTTTTGCAGCAACTTTACTCATGACAGCAATATCATCAAGTAGCACCGCGATATCATCTATCAATGTTAAAAGGTTTGTACCAGCCATAGTTTTATGATTATTAAAGAAGTTATTTCAATAAAATACACGTTTACATTTGAATTGACTATCAATGAATAAAAATAGAGAAAGTGTACATTCACAATAAATAATTTCCCCCCTTCTTTTAACACCATTAATGTCATTGTCTCTTGCATTCAACCGTGCTTGTACTAGCCTTATATTCGATACTTTAAATGGAAAGTATCTCAGTAAACACAAGGAGAGTGGCATGGCTACAGAAAGAAGATTAGATCATATTTCTTATAATGATCATTGGATTAACTTATCTATGGCGCAAAAGGCATCAGTTAATGAATTATCACGATTTGGTTTTGATCTAGAGTTTGTGCGCTCTTCTGGAGAAGGAAAACTTGCTTTTGCCAGCTTGGATAATAAATATGCTAGCATAAATGAAGACGGTGAAATTTTCATGAACTCCGACCACTTGGTCAGAAATTGAGCTAGACTTTTCCATGAAAAATAAATATCATACCCCAGTAAATTTAGTCTAAGCATGTTTAATGAGGGTTATATGACAGCGTTAGCAAAATATAATACAGACTCTTCAAGTGAAGAACGTAGACACAGCAATTATATATCCGATACTGATGAAATTTGGAATATACTCACTTTAGCGCAAAAAGTAGCTCTTAATAAATTAAACCAATTTGGTTACCGTTTAGCTTTCACTCGCGCATCCGACGGCACTTACTTAGCAATTGCTATTTGTGATGAGATGATTGCCACTATTGATTTTGAAGGTGAAGTCAATTTAAGCCCGATGATTAAAATTCGATAACGACCCATTCTAGTTTCAGTAAAAAATAATATTTAATACCTAAGCATCATAGCCTAAATATGAAATTAGCCTGAATTAACATCAAAGCTAATTTCACATATTTCATATCATATCTAAATTTCAGACCAGTTTACTTCGTTAGTTAACAATCGATTCTCTGCAATATAATGCAAAATATTGCCATTTTTAATTGCAAAAGCTAAATCAGGATTTAAGGTTAAGTTGTCGCCAATACGGTTAGCTGCTACACCTAATAAAATAGCATCATGGTGATGTTTAAAATAATGAAATACCTTTTCAAAATTAAGCTCTTGACTTAATATTGGCACTTCAATACTAAACTGTGTATCGCCGGTAAGTGTTGATAGTAACTCTTCTTGAACACGGCTTGAGCCAGGGTCTTGCATAGAGCGCACTAATATTTCTGCTGACTTAGAGCTGCTACACTCAACATTGATACAGTGCTCTCTGAGCATTTCTATTTTTGTTTCATCTATAAAGTATGCACAAATATGACTTGTCGCTTTTACCAACTTACTAATACGTAAAGCAGTGGTAAAAGTGTGATCATCATCTTTACCGTCTATGATGACTTTATCTGCTTTGTTTAACCCTACACGCTTAAGCTGCTCAATATCAGTAAAGCTGGTTAATTTAGCAAAATCCACTTGAGGATTTTCTATAAAAGGATGTGTCATTTCATCTATTACAACTAACAATATTTGTCGCTGCGCTCGTTTATTATCAGCTAATATATATTGAATCATTTTAGCTGTTCGCGTTTTGTGCCAGCCAAAAATAATTATATGGCCATCATAATGAGAATAATTTTTATCGCCTGTCATAGCTCTTTTTATCAACTGTGTAATTGTTTGCCCTGTCTTTCCAAGAAAGACCCCAAAAAGTGCCAACCCAATTGGAATTTGCCCAAGCGCAACAAACCATTTCCCTAAGTCTGTTACAGGGCTGAAATCACCATATCCTACGGTAGAGGTTGTTACTATGTAATAATAAATAAAATGATTAAATGAAATGAGTTCTTTTTCATTAGCCAACCACAATAAAAGCCAAGTAAAAATAACATGAGCCAAAACAGCAAATAAAACTGTCGGCCAACTTAGTTGGTCAATATGGTTACGAACCTTAGATAAAAACTTTTTAAATAACAGATGCATTGATTCGATTAGCTTAAATGAGATTGTTAGTTAGGCTACTAGAAGAGTTAAAAATAATCAATTTATTACAATTAATACCATGACAGTTTTCAGTTAACCTACTAAACTAAAGGGGAACTGTTTAAGTAAGCAAAGGCAAACTTAGTGAAAACTAAGGACGCAAAGCTATCGATCTAAGGGTCAATTTAAATTATTAAGGCCTATGATTGCGATGCCGCCAACGATAACAGGTCGGGGGCTTTTGGCTGCTTCGTTTACTTCTCCTAAATATGAAGCAGCCATATTTATCCTAATTTATATTAGATCACCAACTTACTAGAACTGATATTATTTTTTAAGCTTAGTTTCTTCAATATATAAAGCAATCTGCTGCTCTAATATAGACAATGGTACAGAACCATTTTTAAGGATTTGATGATGGAACTCTCTTACATCAAATTTTTCACCTAAACTTTCTTCAGACTCTTTACGTAAACGCTTAATTGTTAACTCACCAATTTTGTATGATAAAGCTTGTGCCGGCCAAGAAATATAACGATCAGTTTCAGTTTTCACATTATGCAAAGATAGCGCGGTGTTATCTTTCATGAAATTCATCGCTCTTTCACGACTCCAACCAAACATATGCATACCAGTATCAACAACAAGTCTCGCTGCGCGCCACATCTCATAAGTTAAACGGCCAAAGTTACTATAAGGATCCTGATAAAATCCAACCTCTAAACCTAACCACTCAGAGTAAAGCCCCCACCCTTCACCAAAAGCTGAAATATAAGCGTTTTGTCTATAGCTAGGTAAATTTTCAAGCTCACTATTAAGTGATATTTGCAAATGATGTCCAGGTACCGCTTCATGTAAAGTCAGTGCTTCTAATACATATAAAGGTCGTTTATCTAAACCGTAGGTATTTACCCAATAATAACCGGGTTGATCATCTCTGCTAGGCCCTACATATCTGCCAGTTGTATATTTAGGAGCAATACTGTCAGGAACAGGTGCTACACCATATGGTGTGCGTGGTAATGTATGAAATAACCTAGGTAATTGAGCATCCATTTTTTTAGCAATAAACGATGCTTCTTTTAATAACTCTTCAGGAGTTTTTGCATAAAACTGAGGATCCGTTCGTAAGAACTCAATAAATTTAGCAAACCCCCCCTCAAATCCGACCTGCTCTATAATTACTTGCATTTCAGCGCGTATACGAGCGACTTCCTTTAAGCCTAGCTGATGTATTTCTTTTGGAGACATTTTAGTCGTAGTGTAATGTTTTGCTCTATTAGCATAAAACGCCTCACCATTTTGAGTTGCTGAAACACCAATTTCATTTCTGGCAGCAGGGTAATATACTTGTGTAAAAAAAGTTTTGTAGTCTTGATATGCAGGTATTACTTGGGTTTGAATTATTTTTTGAGCTTGCTGCTGCAGTGATTCAAATTCAGCTTTATCTACATTTGCGTTATTTTCTTTAAAAGGTTCATAAAAACTAGATTGCTCAGGAGTATCTTTAATAAATGTCGTTATCGAATCCTCATAACCTTCTAACACAACTTTAGGTTGTGTAAAGCCAGCTTCAATGCCTTTTTCCATCCAGAATATATTTTCAGAAAAATACCGAGGGATATCACCTAGACGTTTCAAATATAAATCATAACCTTGTTTATTTGAAAAATCAGAACTAGAAGTCAAAAATGACATAGATGAATGAAAACCAAATTCAGAGGTTAGCGGCATATAATGCGCTTTAAAGCGATATTCATCTAAGGTATTGTTTACTTGAGCCTTAATAATTGCCAAATTAATCTTATTATCGGCACTCATTAATTCAGGATTCAATCCATTTAACTTAGCGAGAAGTTGTGTAAATTTAACATTTTTTTGTAATAAAAATTTTGGTGATAAATCAGGTAAAAAATGATTGTCGATACCTTTTTGTGCACTATAGGTATCTATGCTCTTTCGATAATCGACTATCTGCTCAGCCAACTGAGTAAAACTGTCATTTGAGTTTGATACAGTCAAATTACAGCCAGTTAAAGCCGCCATTAATGCTCCCGCTATTAATGTTTTATTAATTATTTTTTTCATCTTCGCTCTCATTTATCCGACCAATTCATTTAGGCTACCTCAAATAAAATGGCTTACAAAGAAAAATACGATATAAACCCACATTTCAAGATACAAACACAAGTCGAGTCATTATTACCCAAAGCAAGTCCGTATGGCTCAAAAAACTCCGACTTTTTTCTGGTTTTTCATAATTATTAGTTAAAACTATTCCAATATATTCAAATTTGTTTTCTAATGGTGTAATAACTCACGGATTGAGATTTGTTTTCTTATTTAGCTTCGCAAAGCTACGAATTTACTGATTGGATAATTATGAAGTACCATGATTCCATGGCAAAGGCTCAAGATAAAATGACTCAGCTTTGCCTATTTTTAGAAGAGCATAAACTCGCCCCTCATCCGATTAATTATCATGTGGCATATGCTTATATTTCTGCTGATAATGCAGAATTAAATAAAGATATAGCGCTTTGTATTTCTAATAAGCAACAACTCGATGATTTTATCCTCGAAAGCTTATACCAACGTCATTTATCTCAAGAACAAAAATCTCAAGATCTATTAATAAAAGGCGTTACAGAAGTTGTTAACACGATAGAAACTTCAACAACTGAAGGCAATCAAGCAATAAACCAATATATTGCCCAATTAGATAGCTCACTTTTATCGATAGATGAAAATAATTTGACACAATCTCGCCAAGTGCTCTCGAGCATTATAGATGCGAGTCATAAACTCAAAACATCTCAACTTAAATTACAAGATAATTTACTACAAGCACAAACTGAAACTAAAAAAACCAAACAACAGCTATTAGCATTAAAACAAGCCACACATAAAGATCCTTTAACAGGTCTTTATAAGCAAAACTATATGACTGAACAAGCCCAGTTATGGATTGATGAAAAAAAATCTCTTTGTGCAATTAATATTAGTATCGATGACTTTAATGATTTCAGTCGCAAATATGGTCATATCATAAGTGATGTTGTGCTCAATAAAATAGCTTCAAAAGTGAAGTCTTATGTATTAGAAAGTGGATTACCCGTTAGAACAAAAAAAGAAGAATTTTTAATTATTTTACCTGAGGTAGAATTAGCTGCTGTAACTGAAATAGCAGAAAAAATGCGAACAGGTGTAGAAAAGCTTCGTTTCGTTAGCTCTAGAACAGGTCGTAGACTACCAACTATCACTATTTCTATGGGGATCGCTGAAATATCTCCAAACGAAGAACTTAATAGCTTAACCCAAAAAGTATCTTCAGCAACTGAACAAGCAAAGCAAGCAGGGAAAAATACGGTTATTCAATATTTCGATTAATCCCCCCTATTATGAGAACAAGATTTAATAACTGTTGTTCTCAAATAAAAATGAAATAACCCCCTCTCTATTAAGCTATCAAAAAATTTTTAATTCCCATGCTACCTCGAGATCTTGAGGTAGCATGGGTATACATAATCAAGTAAACTATCAGGGATAATATCTCTCGCATTTGATAGGGAAAAATGATGAAACAAACTCAAGACAATACAACTCACTTTGGTTATAAAACGGTCAACGAACAAGAGAAAGTTGGCATGGTTGCAGAAGTTTTCCATTCTGTTGCTGCAAAATACGATATTATGAATGATTTGATGTCTATGGGTATTCATCGTCTTTGGAAACGTCAAACTATCGCAAGTTCAGGCGTGAGAAAAGGCCATACAATTTTAGATTTAGCCGGTGGAACGGGTGATCTCACATCTAAATTCAGTCAAATTACAGGTGAAACTGGCCAAGTTATCTTAGGCGATATTAATGACTCAATGTTAAAGGTAGGCCGTGAGAAGTTAAGAGATCAAGGTCGCGTAGGCAATATTGAATATGTACAGTTAAATGCTGAAGCATTACCTTTTCCTGATAATAGCTTTGATATTATCACTATTGCATTTGGTTTACGTAATGTTACCGATAAAGATAAAGCTCTGGCATCTATGTTTCGTGTTTTAAAACCTGGTGGTCGTTTATTAGTACTTGAATTTTCAAAGCCTAATAATGAACTATTAACTAAAGTTTACGATTTCTATTCGTTTAACATTTTACCAAAAATTGGCTCTATAGTTACTAACGATAGCGAGTCATATCAATATTTGGCTGAATCAATTCGCATGCACCCAAATCAAGAAACTTTAAAAGGCATGATGGAGCAAGTTGGGTTTGAGCAAACAAGTTATCAAAACTTAACTGGCGGTATTGTTGCTTTGCATCGTGGTTTTAAATACTAAGCTAACATTTTGGGCGAGTGAGCTCGCCTTTACTTTCTAGGACATCAATATGCTATTCCAGCTAATTATCGCCTTGATCGAATCTATCTTAAATCAAGCAATGAAATTATCACCTCAGCTTCACGATGATTTAAGAGCAATAAAACATAAAAAATTACAACTGAGCATTAAAAATTGGCAACAAGATTTCATTCTACTGTACACAGGTGAAAAATTTATTATTTTGACCACAGATGAGAAACAAGCCGACTGTATTATTTGCGCTAGTATAGAGACCTTATTAGAGCTCAAAGATCCTGCAAAAATTACTAAACTAATCCGAGAGGGCAAACTCGATTTAGAAGGTGACATCCAATTAGCACAAACTTACAGTAGTGCATTATCAAAAGTAGATATAGATTGGCCTGAACAACTCTCTCACTTTTTTGGTGATGGTATGAGTCATAGGGTGACCCAAAGCGTTAAATCACTGCATACACAACAACAAAAATTATTAGAAAAACTAAAATCAACCACTCAACATACTTT
>Ga0209396_1003663_pt1 | contig 15348 bp, 11 predicted proteins | sample GOMGulsemesocosm_6_FD_184638 | JGI IMG/M metagenome (GOLD analysis project Ga0209396, IMG submission 184638) | Methane-oxidizing microbial communities from mesocosms in the Gulf of Mexico - GOM8C Gulf of Mexico (SPAdes) (version 2) | ecosystem: Environmental > Aquatic > Marine > Cold seeps...
GCTGTGGTGCGATTAGCACTGATGTTAAAGTACGTGATGTTGTGATCGGTATGGGTGCATCGACTGATTCTGGGGTCAATCGCGCACGTTTTGATGGCTATGATTTTGCAGCCATCGCATCATGGGAATTATTAAGTAAAGTAACACGTGCAGCTAAAGCATGTAATATTGATGCGAAGGTAGGTAACATTTTCACTGCAGATCTATTCTACACACCAAAGCCTGAGTCATTTGATACAATGGAAAAATTGGGAATATTAGGTGTAGAAATGGAAGCGGCTGGTCTATATGGCGTAGCAGCTGAGTTCGGCGCAAATGCTATCTGTATCTGCACTGTATCTGATCACATCCGTACTGGTGAAGTTACAACTGCTGAAGAACGTCAATTAACGTTCAATGATATGATCGTAATGGCATTAGAGTCTGTGTTAATCGAAGATTAATATAAACTCATTGTTGAACAATGCCCGCTAATGCAAATTGGTGGGCATTTTTGTAATTGCAGGCGGTGGTATTATACTTAATAAGTCTCTTCTTTGTTTAAATCGGCATTTAGCTATAGCTTAATGGATAGGTTGCCGAATATAGAATTTTATGCGACTATAGCGGCGTTTTTATACTATATAATTTTAAAATTAGATGACTTATCAGTCTTGGGGTACTGCAACCTTAGGGCGGTAGCGTGTTTAAATTTTATAATCTTGTAGAATAAGTATAAATGGTTTTTATATACTAAAAAGGTCGTAAACAGGTAATAATGATGTTAATTCGGCATCCTAAATATAGCAATACGTTTTTAATTTATTGAGTATATTGAGGTTGTTGGCGGTGGCCGTGTGGTCGTGTTCTTAAGTATAAGTATTAGTATGAAATTAAATTCTTTTTATAAAATGAATAATGTAATTAAAGATTATGCATGGGGCAGCCGTGATTCACTACGAACATTATTTAATATTGAAAATATAGAAAACACAGCACAAGCCGAATTATGGATGGGCGCACATCCAAATGGTTGCTCAATCATTAAATCAAATAATAACGATGTACTTCTGTCTGATTTTATTAAGCGGGATATGTCACTTGTCTTAGGCTCTAAAACGGCTCTTGAGTTTAACGGTTTACCATTCTTATTTAAAGTTCTTGCCGCTGATAGTGCATTATCCATTCAGATCCATCCTAATAAAGAGCAAGCTGAAAAAGGATTTTCTTATGAAAATTCAAAAGGCATTAATTTAAATGCTTACGATAGAAACTATAAAGATAAAAACCATAAGCCTGAATTAGTCTTTGCACTTACTGACTTTAAAGCGATGAATGGATTTCGACCTATTAATGAAATTATTACTCATTTTACACGTCTTAATTGTAAAACTGTAAATCCGTTCTTAGATGAGTTAATTTTATTAAATAATGAGGATGGGCTAAAAGAATTTGTCGTGTCCATTATGAATCTATCTGGTGCAGATAAAAAAATATTGCTGGAATCTTTATTCTCATGTATGCAAGACTATGATGAATATGAATTAATTAAAGAATTGTCATTGCAATATCCTTCTGACATTGGTGTGGTATTTCTGCTTCTTTTAAATGTACTTACTTTAGAACCTGGTAGTGCGATGTACATTGAAGCTGGAACTCCACATGCGTATATTCGTGGTACAGCGCTTGAAATTATGGCTAACAGCGATAATGTTCTTCGAGCTGGGTTAACACCTAAGCATGTCGATATTGATGAAATTTCAACTAAAGCAAATTTTAAATCTGTAGTGTGTTCAAGCTTAAAGATTGATCCTTTAACATTAGCAGAGGGTCATGAATCGTATCCGATAGTTGTCGATGATTTTAAATTTGATATATTCAAGACAATCGTTAATCGAAATATTGATTGTACAAGCGCAGAAATTTTATTCTGTATTGATGGTGAACTTGAGCTATATAATGATGAAACTCAAGATAAATTGAAAATAAAAAAAGGAGAATCGGTGTTTATTCCTGCGTCAACAAATCATTACCGTATTCTTCATGGTCAATTTTTTGCGCGAGCATATAATTAAAGATTAACACTTAACACTTAACACTTAAAAAATATAGGTAAATTATGTTTATTCCAGTAATTATGGCCGGTGGCTCAGGGTCAAGATTATGGCCTTTATCACGAACTATGTTTCCGAAACAGTTTCTTGCTCTTGACAGTAAAAATGATATGACAATGCTTCAGTCTACACTAGAGCGAATCACTGGTATGGACACTTCAGAAGCGATCATTATCTCGAATGAAGAACACAGATTTATTGTTGCTGAACAAGTACGAAATTATGCTAAACGCTCCCGTATCATCCTTGAACCTGCTGGCCGTAATACCGCTCCTGCTATTGCTCTCGCAGCATTTCAAGCTATCGCTCATGGTAATGATCCTATTTTATTAATTCTGGCTGCAGATCATGTCGTACTTAATAAAAATGCATTTCAAGAATCCGTAACAGAGGCTTTTAAGTTTGCAGAACAAGGTGATTTAGTTACATTTGGTATTGTACCAGCCGCCCCTGAAACTGGTTATGGTTATATTCAACGCGGAGAAGCTTTAGCTGGAGGTGGATTTAACGTAAAACAGTTTGTTGAAAAACCAAATGTAAAGACGGCAGAGGACTATATCGATTCGGGTGAATATTATTGGAATAGTGGTTGCTTTATGTTTAAAGCCAGCGCTTTTTTAGATGAACTTAAATTACTTTCGCCAGAAATTTATGCAGCATGTGATAAAGCATCAGAAGATACATCACAAGACCATGATTTTATCCGCGTGAATAAAGATGAATTTTTGAAATGTCCGGATGATTCAGTTGATTATGCCGTGATGGAAAAAACAACTAAAGCGGTTGTTGTGCCAATGGATGCAGGTTGGAGCGATGTTGGTTCATGGTCTGCGTTATGGGATATTTCTGAAAAAGATGAATGTGATAATGTTTATCATGGCGATACTATCTTAGAGGGAACCAGTGGCTGTTATATTTATGCGCCGAATAAACTGGTCGCTGCCGTTGGCCTTAAAGATATTGTGGTGATAGAGACCAAGGATGCGGTCTTAGTTGCAGACAGATCTAAGGTTCAAGAAGTTAAAAAAATTGTTGAGCACCTTAAATTAGAAAATAGAGCTGAATATCGGGAACATCGTGAAGTCTACCGTCCTTGGGGTAAATCTGATGCTGTCGATAAGGGTAATCGCTATAAAGTTAATCGAATTACAGTAAAACCAGGTGAAAAGCAAACGGTTCAGATGCATTATCATCGCGCGGAGCATTGGATCGTGGTCTCTGGGACAGCAAAAGTAACCAAGGGTGAGGAAACATTCATTATAACTGAAAATCAATCTACCTATATTCCTGTAGGTGTATCTCATAAAATTGAAAATCCAGGGAAAGTGCCTTTAGAGTTGATTGAAGTTCAATCCGGAAGTTACTTAAATGAAGATGATATTGTTCGCTTTTAATTGAGATGATTATGAATAAATTAACGTGTTTTAAGGCCTATGACATTCGCGGTAAGTTAGGCGAAGAATTAAATGATGATATTGCATACAGAATTGGCCGTGCTTATGGTGAGTTCTTAACAAAAAATGATAATACACAAAAAACAGTAGTCGTTGGTGGCGATGTTCGGTTAACGAGTAACGAGCTAAAAATGGCACTCGCTAACGGCTTAAGAGATGCGGGCATTAACGTTTTAGATATTGGTCTAAGCGGCACTGAGGAAATTTACTTTGCGACGTTCCATTTAAAAATTGACGGCGGCGTAGAAGTAACAGCTAGTCATAATCCGATGGATTATAATGGCATGAAACTCGTACGAGAAGATGCTAAACCTATTAGCGGTGATACAGGGTTAGGTGAAATTCAGCTGTCCGCAGAAAAGAATGAATTTGAAGCCGTCATTGAAGAACGTCGTGGAACATACGAAGCGATCAATATTTTAGACAGTTATGTAGAACATTTAATGGGTTACATGAATGCTGAAAATATGAAACCATTAAAACTGGTTATTAATTCGGGTAATGGTGCTGCTGGTCATGTTGTTGATGCTTTAGATTCCAAATTTAAGCAATTAGGCATAAAATTAGAACTGATTAAAGTTCATAATGAACCAGATGGAAACTTCCCACACGGCATCCCAAACCCGTTATTGCCAGAGTGTCGTGAAGCCACTGCATCTGCAGTTAGACTGCATAAAGCAGATATGGGGATTGCTTTTGACGGTGATTTCGACCGCTGTTTCTTGTTTGATGAAAAAGGCGATTTCATTGAAGGTTATTATATTGTTGGACTTTTAGCGGAAGCTTTTTTGAAGAAAGACTCTTCACAAGGAAAAAGTGGCGCTAAAATTATTCATGACCCACGCTTATCGTGGAATACTATTGATATTGTTGAAGCATCGGGTGGTATTCCGGTTATGTCTAAAACCGGGCATGCATTTATCAAGGAGCGTATGCGTTTAGAAGATGCGGTATATGGCGGAGAAATGAGTGCTCACCATTACTTCCGTGATTTTGCGTATTGCGATTCGGGTATGATCCCATGGATGTTGGTATCAGAATTGATGTCAGTGTCGGGACTTAAATTATCAGAAATGGTTGAAGCTCGTATAGCTGCATATCCTTCTTCGGGTGAAATTAATAATATATTGGATGATCCACAAACTGCTATTAAGCGGGTAAGAGCATTCTATGAAAGCGATGCGTTAGTGGTAGATGAAACAGATGGCATTACATTAGAGTTTAATGAATGGCGTTTTAATTTGCGATCATCGAATACAGAACCTGTGGTTCGCTTAAATGTTGAAGCCAGAGTGGACAAAACACTAGTCGATAATATGGTAAGTGAAATTGAGAAATTACTGAAATTTGGAATGTAAATTATTAATTTTTATAATTTGAAGATTTATTTCTATTCTAGAGCCCGCCTTAAAGGTAATTAATATGAGTGTAAAATGTGCGTTAAGAGATGTAACCGATACTTTTATGAAGGTAGATCTGGTCGGATTACTAGGCTGGCACGATGTTAAAGTTAGATACAAAAGATCAGCTTTAGGACCATTCTGGCTTACATTGAGTATGTCAATAATGATTGCTACAATCGGTTTAGTATTTGGGCAGATGTTTGACTCAACACTAAATGAGTTCTTTCCGTTTCTAGCTGTTGGAATAATACTATGGTCTTTTATAACGACTGTGATAGCTGAGGGTAGCTTGAGCTTTATTCATGCAGAGTCGATCATAAAACAGTCACAAATCCCATTGTTTGTTCATGTTTTAAGAGTTATTTGGCGAAATGTATTAATATTTTGTCACAATGTAGTGATCATTCCATTTGTTTTCATTGTTATGGGTAAGAATGTTGGAGATTATTTTTTTCTCTCCTTATTAGGTTTCTTAATATTACTCGTAAATATAATCTGGATGGTACTTCTTGCCTCAATCGTATCTACTCGATATAGGGACTTGCATCAAATAATTCAAAGCCTGATGCAGGTTCTTTTTTACTTAACACCGATAATGTGGATGCCTAGCTATTTACCAAAAGAAAATTTACTTCTATTTTTACAATTTAATCCTTTTTATCACTTCATCGAAATAATACGTTCTCCGTTACTGGGTATGGATGTAAATATAATCAGTTGGGTGGTGAGTATATCGTTCGCAGTGATAGGTTGGTTATTTACACTATTACTTTACGGAAAGTATAAACGCAGAATTGCATATTGGTTATAGGGAAAATATGGCACATATAATTTTTGAAGACGCAACTGTCGAGTTTCCAATATATAACTCGGATGGTCGGTCATTAAAGAAACGGTTGTTGAACATAGCTACTGGTGGACAACTGGGTTCGGACTCTAGCGGGAAAGTTATTGTTCGAGCGTTAGAAAGCATATCGTTCGAATTGAATGAAGGAGATAGGGTTGCTTTATTAGGGCATAATGGAGCAGGAAAGAGCACATTGTTACGTGCTCTTAGTAAAGTATATGTCCCGTCATCTGGAAAAGCTGAAATAATAGGTAATGTCGTATCACTTATAGATATTCTAACCGGTATAGATCCAGAATCAACTGGCAGGGAGAATATATATTTGCGCGGTGCACTTCTTGGAATTAGCAAAAAAGATATTAAATATTATATTGACGATATAATCGACTTCTCAGAATTAGGTGATTTTATTGATTTACCATTGAGAACGTATTCATCTGGGATGCATTTAAGGTTAGCGTTTTCTATTTCAACAGTTCTTAGTCCAGAAATATTACTTATGGATGAATGGTTATCGGTTGGGGATGAAGGGTTTCAACATAAGGCTGAGGAACGGATGCACAGTTTAGTTAATTCAACGAAGATACTTGTATTAGCAAGCCACTCCAAAGAACTTATATTACATACTTGTAATAAAGCAATTTGGCTTGAGCATGGTAAAATAAAAGCTATGGGTGAAGTATCTGATATTTGCAGTCAATACTTCAGTGTTGATAAGCATTAAAACAAAATTCTGGAGTATTTAAGTGGCAAAAGTTGTAATTATTGGTGGTGGTTTCTTTGGTATGTACATTGCGGAACACTTTTCACGAATAGGTCATAATGTAATACTTGTTGAAAAAGACAAAGATTTCATGTCGCGAGCATCATATGTTAACCAGGCTCGCGTTCATAATGGCTATCATTACCCAAGAAGTGTTTTAACAGCGTTGCGGTCGAAAGCATCATTTCCTCGATTTGTAAATGAATTTGGAAGCTGCATCTCATCTGAATTTGAAAAGTATTATCTTATAGGTAATTCGATGAGCAAGGTAACTGCTCGGCAATTTGAATTGTTTTGCGATCGGGTCGGAGTTCCTTATCAACGAGCAGATCATAAGCTGAGCAATATAATTAATCCATCTATGATCGAAGCAAGTTATTCAGTAGTAGAGTATGCATTTGATTCTGAAAAACTGAAATACCTTATGTTAGATAGGTTAAAGGATGCTGGTGTTAATTTTTATTTGGAAACTGAGGTGACTAAAGTACAACCTGATAATAACCGACTTAAAGTTAGCCTGAGTGATTCTAAAACGCCGGAATCACAAGTTATAGATGCTGATCATGTTTTCAATTGTACTTATTCTGGAATCAACCTTATCAATAAAAACTCCAATATAGAATTGATACCTATGAAGCATGAAATGACCGAAATGTGTTTAGTCGAGATGCCTGATGAGTTAAAAAATACAGGAATGACAGTTATGTGCGGCCCTTTCTTTTCTTTTATGCCATTCCCTTCTGAAAATATACATTCTTTCAGTCATGTGCGCTACACACCACATTATGAGTGGAGAGACGATAATAGCAAAAAACATATCGACAATTTTAAAAAATTAAAACATGACCAACGAAATTCTGCTTGGGATTATATGAGGAAAGATGCAGCTAGGTTTATACCTATTCTAAATGAGTGTAAATATGAGAAGTCCATTTGGGAGGTAAAAACGATATTACCTAGAAGTGAAAGTGATGACTCAAGACCTATCTTATTTCTTCCAAATTATAAGTACCAAGGATATCACTGCATTATGGGCGGGAAGATTGATAACGTATATGATGCGATTGAAAGTATAAAAAATTCAATATTAGGAGGGGTCAACCTTTGAAGCAGGAATCATTTGTATCAATAGTAGTACTCGGAGACATGAAAACTGTAGACGAATTAACTAAACTAAGAAAGATACACCAAGAACTTGATGATAAATACATTGATTTTGAAATACTTATCATTACTTCTGAATCTGATTATTCAAGCGAGTATGTCAATGGTTTGGAAAGTATAGTCAATACACTTTCGTGCATTAGGCATATTCACTTGTCGAGTGGAGTTAAGCGGGATGTCATGTATGCTGCTGGTGCCGAATGTGCCGCTGGAGATTTTGTGGTGCTAATGAATGTTAACTCAGATCCTGCATCTATTATATCGACAGTAGTTGACGAGTGTAAATCTGGATTTGATGTCGTTATAGGTAAGGTCGACAAAACTAGGACGTTAGTTTATACAACTTTGAGACGAGTATTTAGCGGCTTGATTAAGGCCGTTGGGTATGACTTGCCAAAAAATTCTACAGAGTTGAGGTGCTTAAGTCGGAGAGCTGTGAATTCAATAACGAGGTCAGGGCGTTATCATCATAAGTTTTATATGAGAATTCAAAAGACTGGTTTTAATATTAGAGTTTTTAACTATGAATTTAATAATGATTTTATAGAGAAAGCAAATATCATTGATATGTCAAGGTATTTTTTAAGCTTGTTAATTTTTAACTCTACAAAACCACTACGATTTGCTTCTATACTAGGGGGGACTGGAAGTCTTTTTGCTTTTTGTTTTGCTCTTTTCAGCATTGTGTCCCATGCCGTTAAAGGGAATGTAGCGGATGGATGGACAACAATAGTCTTATTTATGTCTCTTCTTTTTTCGATACTATTCTTTATTCTTACAATATTTGGTGAATATTTGGCTCGACTTCTTGATGATCGAAGTGAGCAATCTGATTATTCTATTATTGATGAGAACACGAGCGTTGTTATGGTTAATGAAGATCGAGTAAATGTATTAAGTTCTGCCACATCAGTTTCAGAGAACAAAGTACAGAAGGGACGTCGATAATTAAAGGTATTACTCTTTTTATATTCGGTTATGAGTCAGAGGAATTTTTTGAAATTAGATTATTTCAATGTTAATAGGTTGTTTAAGTAATGAACTATGTTGTGAAAAGAATCAGTATTTTTTTGCTGTTGATTATGGGTCCTTTATTGATTGGTTATACCGCGATAGGGGCTTATGGGTGGGATCTAAGTGTTCCGTTTTATTATGGTATGCATGATGATATTTGGCAGTTATTATTATCGAAAGGGCTTCTAGATAATGGATGGGTTTTTCATAATGCATATATGGGAGCTCCTTTCGAGTCTGAATGGTATTATCACGCAGCAGCACAAACCAGTGCAATTCATTCAATTATAATGAAGTTTATCTTCTTATTTACCAATGATGCGATCGAAGGGCAGCAAATTTATTACTTTTTAAATTTTTCACTGATCTCGCTAACAACTTATTATTCTTGCCGTTGTCTTAACATCAATTATAAATTAGCGATCTTATCTGCATTTATTTTCTCGTTAACAACAGTGCGTTTTAACTGGATATTTCTTGCGTTTTTGGGTAATTATTTTGTAGTGCCGTTATCTATTTTAGTGGTAGTTTGGTGTGTTAATGGAGCACTTTTTAATTCAACATCGAATAATGAAGAGAAAACTAGGAATAAGTTTTTTGATCTAAATAAAAAGAAGTTAGCCATAAGCACGGTCTTCATACTATTAACTGCAATATCAGATGGATACTATTCATTTTTTACCCTTCTGTTATTGGGCTTCTCCGTTATTCTCATAAGCCTCAGGGAAACTAAGGGGATTGCTAAGAAATTAATCCCTCCATGTTATTTCTCTATCCTCATACTTGTGACTTTTTTTATTTTAATGGGGCCAATTAATGCTTATAAAACATCTCATGTAGAAGAGTTTTACCCTAACGGTAAAGTTGATCCTGCATATATAAAAAGTTCAATGGAAGCCGAGGTCTATTCAAGCAGTTTAAAGTTGCTTCTAGCACCAATTACAAATCATCGAATAGACTCTTTAGCTGACATTGGAAAGAAGATCGTAAACACGAGTGATCTCGCTAGAAAAATACCGACCATTGTTCCTTCCGTTTCTTTAGGTACATTTGTGTCAATATTTTTCCTGCTAAGTTTATTATTAATACTTGCAGGTGAAAAAAGAATACACAAAATCAATACATCGTATGGTTTTGAGCAAGATGAGCTGAAACAATATAGCTACTTAATACTTTTCATCTTTCTGGCATCAATATCTGGAGGTATAGGCACACTAATTGCCTTGATATTCCCAACGATAAGAGCTTACGAAAGATTCCCAATATTTCTTATATTTTTTGTGCTTCTCTTTGTTGGTCGGTTTTTTACATGTGTGCTGTCTAATCGACTGAAAAAAAACCACTGGGTAAACACTGGACTACTACTTGTTGCTGCACTTGTTATTTTTGATCAAATCCCAAAAACAGCAGGAAAGTCAATGGAATCACCTGAGCAAGTTAGATTTATTGCAGAGCGAGCGTTCATCGCTGATATAGAAAACAACCTTAAAGAAGGTTCTATGGTATACCAGTATCCATTTTCAGAATATCTAGATAATAATCAATATTATGGACATGGTGCATTTGGGCAAATGAGAGCGTATTTACACTCAAAAAAACTCAGGTGGAGCAATGGAGCTTCAAGAAGTAGTGTATCTTATTTATGGCATAAAAGAGTTTCTAGTTTAGGGTGGAATGATAAAATAATGTTACTACCTCAATTCGGTTTTAAGGGAATGCTGGTTGATCTACTTGTATTGCCGAAGGATGAAATTGAATCAATCCTATCATTTTTGAAACAAAATGGAATTGCGTATAAGTTTAGTAACGATGCAAAAATGCTATATTTTGATTTTGAATACCCTGGTTTTTACATGCAGCCGTCAAGTACATTAGAATTAAATGAAAATCCAATCGAATATTTAGTAATCACGGATCGAAATGCAATTATTAAGAACAAAATTCCTTTCTATTTTAATGAGGACTATTTTAATAGTCTCCTAAAAAATGAAGAAAGAGAAAGTTTTAAGATTGATAAAAATGATTTGAGTAAATTGATCAATCGTGATGCCTGGGATGCAACAATGAGAGCAGGAGAAAAGATATATCAAATTAATGAGTTGAATGCTGAAATTGACTGCCCCAAAAAATATTCAGGTGGAGAATTGCGACTTAAGATAAATAACATGTCTGAATATACATACCACCTAAATATAGGTCCTCATCCAATAAAAATTGGCTATCACATAGTTGATGACGAGGGAAAGGTGTTATTATGGGACAATGGCTTTCGAGTAGATAAACAATTGGTAATTATGCCAGAGTCAAGCGAGACATTATCTTTATCAATAGAGGATATAAACATTGACGCATATCAAGATAGTTTTTTAGTCTTTGATTTATTGCAAGAGGGTAATGCCTGGTTTAACTCAAATATAAACGAATCAAAATGTAAAATAAAAATATAATCGGAATTTAAATAGGTAGGGTTAATATGAAAAAAGCACTAATTACAGGTATCACGGGTCAGGATGGCTCTTATTTGGCCGAGTTTCTACTTGAAAAGGGATATGAAGTTCATGGAATACAAAGAAGAGCTTCAACAATTAATACAAGTCGACTGGATGATATATTCACCACAAAGGAGCAATCTCACAAAGGTTTACATTTGCATTATGGCGATCTTTCGGACAGTGGTTGCTTAAACCGCTTAATCACCGAAATTCAGCCAGACGAAGTATACAATCTTGCCGCTCAATCACATGTCGCTGTTAGTTTTGACTGCCCTGAGTATACTGCAGATATCGATGCCCTTGGTACAGTAAGGATTTTAGAAGCTATTCGAACGGCTGGCCTAACCAAGAAAACTAGATTTTACCAAGCATCGACATCTGAACTATACGGTGAGGTTAGGGAGACGCCACAAACTGAAACTACTCCATTTCACCCTCGTTCACCTTATGCCGTTGCGAAAATGTATGCTTATTGGATTACTGTTAACTATAGAGAATCCTATGGAATGTATGCGTGCAACGGTATTCTCTTTAATCATGAATCTCCCCGAAGAGCTGAAGCATTTGTCACTAGAAAAATAACTTGGAGTCTTGCAAATATTGTTGTCGGGAATCAAGAATGTTTACATTTGGGTAATATGGACGCACTTCGAGATTGGGGCCATGCTAAAGATTATGTCAGAATGCAATGGATGATGCTTCAGCAAGAGCAGCCAGATGACTTTGTAATTGCGACGGGTAAACAGATTTCAGTTAGAGAGTTTGTGTCACTCGCTGCTAAAGAAGCCGGCATAATTTTAGAGTTCCAGGGTACGGGGACTGATGAGGTTGCATTCGTTAAAGAGGTCTTGAAGGGCACTGAAACCTCTGTTAAACCTGGCGACATTATTGTTCGAGTCGATCCAGCCTATTTTAGACCCGCAGAGGTTGAAACTTTGTTGGGTGACCCGAGAAAAGCCAAAGAAAAGCTAAATTGGGTCCCTGAGATAACGGTTGAAGAAATGTGTAAGGAAATGGTAGAAGTAGACTTAAAGCTAGCTAAAGTTGATAAGTATAAAAAAGAACTAGTTTCTAAATAAGGTTGGGGATATTTGTATGAAAATTTTAATTACTGGTGCATCTGGTTTACTAGGTTCAGCCTTATCAGCTTATCTTGAGACTAATTCAGATATTGAGCTTATAAAATTAACAAGAGCAGATTGCAATCTGCTTGAAATAGATCAAGTTCATGATGTGATCAAAAAACACCAACCGGATAGCATTTTTCATTGTGCCGCAAAAGTTGGAGGAATAGGAGCTAACAAAGAATTCCCTGTAGATTTTTTAGTTGATAATGTTTCTATTCAGAACAACCTTTTTAAAGCAGCAAATGACGCTGGGGTAAAACGTGTAATATTTTTCGCCTCGAATGCTGTATACCCTAAAGGCATAGAACGTCCTATAAGAGAGTCTGATATATTAACTGGTCAGCCAGAAGACACTGTTAGACCTTATGCTCTGGCTAAGTTAGCGGGTATAGAGCTTTGTCATGCTTATAATAAGCAATATGGTACTACAAAGTTTATCGCTTTGATTCCTGTTAACTTGTATGGGCCTAACGATAACTTCCACCCTGACTACTCTCATGTGCTACCAGCATTAATCCAAAAATTTTATTTGGCAAAACAATCGGGTGATAACCTTGTCAGTGTGTGGGGTAGTGGTAAGCAAAGACGTGAATTTATGTGCAGCATTGATTTAGCGCGAATTGCTGCTGAAATAATGATGTCAGATGAAAACTCCTTTAATCAAATAACAGAACATTACCCACCATTAATAAATGTTGGTGTAGGCTATGATACAAATATTAAAGATTTAGCTTTATTAATCGCAAAAAAAGTTGGGTATGTTGGTGATATAACTTTTGACAGCAGTAAACCAGAAGGAATACTGCAAAAACAAACATGTATTGAAAAAATGAGTTCTCTAGGTTATAAGCATGAAATAGACCTAGATGAAGGATTGGATATAATAATTAATTATTATATCCATAACGTAGCATTAAAAAATTAGAATGAATATGATCCCATACCATAGATTAAATACTATCGCCATTGTACAAATGTGGCCAAATATTGAAACTGCAGAAGATGAGGTAATATCAAGAATTAAAAAAGCATGTAATCATCTTGATTTATCGGTTATTTTGATAGATACATCTGGGTTTATATTAGATGAAAATGGTGAGCGCATAAGAAAAATAAAAAAAGAAGACGTTGACTTTACATTACATATACATTTTGAAACACCTAAAGCTTATGACACATTTTCTTTTGTAGCATTATGGAACCCTCTACAGTTCTATGTTGACTGGGGTTATAGGAAGTATTCTAGTAACTTAGTTACTCATGATGACTTTTTAAGCTGCGGATCTAAAACTGCAGATGATCATGTATCTCGAATGTTGAGAGCGAAGTCTTATCCTCTTGATGTCAAAACTACGTTATTTCACTCTTTATCTGAACCTATATTAGCACCTAAAGTACAAGACCCTAAAATTTTTTATGTCGGCATTAACTGGGAAAAATTAGGGAAGGGAAAAGGACGTCACGATAATCTATTGAAATCACTTGATAAATCAAATGATATTCGAATATATGGACCAGAAGTCTTTCAAGGGGTTAAAGTCTGGGAAGGTTATAATAATTACGTTAAGTCGATACCGTTTGATGGCACCTCTGTTGTTGAAGAGATAAATAAATCTGGTGTTGCACTGGTTTTATCATCCGATGCGCATAAAGAATCCGCATTGATGTCAAATAGACTATTTGAGAGTTTGGCTGCAGGGGCTGTTATCATTGTTGATGAAAACAGTTTTGCACGCAAGCATTTTGGAAATACATTATTGTATATTCAAACAAGTCACCAAGAGGCTGAAAAAGTAACCGAGCAAGTTAGAGAACATTTAAATTGGATAAAAACTAATCCAAAAAAAGCAGAAAAAATGGCTCAAGACGCGCAAAACATTTTTTTAGATAAATTCTTGATGCATCATAGTTTGAGTGGGATTTATGCCACTCTTGAGGAAAGAAAAAACACTGTCGCTGCTACATATAATAGCCAGTCTACAAGCTTTAAAGTCAACTTTTTCTCGCTGTTCTTAGAGTGTGATATTTGCCAGATAGAGGAAACTCTTGAATCATATAGCGAACAGACTTATAAGCATAAGTCTATTTGCTTGATAATTGATGAAGAGTTTTATAACACCAACATAAATGCTATTAAAATTGCCATCGATAAATATCAGTCAGATACTATTAAAGTTGTGCTAGCTCCGTATTCAATTAGTGTGGGCGATTCTAAGCATAGGCTTTCAAATATAGGGCAAATAATAGAGCCACTAATTGAGGCTATACCTGAAAATGAACTATTCATGTTTAAGAACTCAAACGAGTATTTTTATTCAGAACACATGTCAAATCTAGTTAGACCATTCGAAGATAATAAGGATTTGGATTTAGTTGAGTCAAATTATTTGATGAAATTTGATTATGAAGGTGATGATAAATATCTAGTCAGCGAAATGCATATCCCCTTTCTAAAAGCAAAGGGCTTGTGGTCTCCATTTTCTCACATGATGTTCAAAAAGACTGCTCATATGCCCTTTAACTCTGATGTCACCCCATATTTAGATTGGAGTTTTATTGATGTTTATTTTTTACATTCGAAGTGTAAAAAAAATACAGGAAGGGCTACTACCACCTTTGTCTTGGAAGATAGTCCTAAGGAGTACAAAACTGTTCCAAATGATGAGCTTAGTTTCGTATTGGACCAATTTTCCGGGGCTGAGCGATCAGCTATACTCACGAGTATGAGAGAAGACTATCAATCCATCTATGATCCTACTGTGAACACAAATTCTCTGTTAGACAGTATGCCAGTCAAAGAGAGAAGGTTGTTTTTGGCAAATTTAATTAAATCACTAAGTTTACCGAAGTATACGAGAACATTTGCAAGATATATATGGCGATACTTAAATCGTATTTAGCAGTTAACGCCGTAAACCCTCGCCCGATCAGGGCGGGGATACAAGGCGAAAGTGCGTAGCGCTTTGATCTTTGTTATTCTGTGGTATGAAA
>Ga0209396_1003664_pt1 | contig 15347 bp, 13 predicted proteins | sample GOMGulsemesocosm_6_FD_184638 | JGI IMG/M metagenome (GOLD analysis project Ga0209396, IMG submission 184638) | Methane-oxidizing microbial communities from mesocosms in the Gulf of Mexico - GOM8C Gulf of Mexico (SPAdes) (version 2) | ecosystem: Environmental > Aquatic > Marine > Cold seeps...
CAGAGGAGTACACTAAATATTGAGGTTTTAACGTTTTTATTGGGCTGTAGGATGATATGGAACATGGGAGAACAAGAAAATGGTGGCCCCTCCCTGACTTGAACAGGGGACCTGTCGATTATGAGTCAGGCAAAGTATAGCTTTCATCAAATAACACCAAGGAACAAACCCTATATAAGCCCTTGATTTAAAGCGGCAACCATTCCTTGTAGGCTTTCCTCTTGTTTTAACTTATTTCATTGAGTTACACTCTAACTAGACCCACAACTAGACCCCGCTTCAAATAAGGTCTAGTTAGCGACAAGGATGAAAGATGGCAATGTTAACCCCAAACAAGATCACAGGGCTAGTTAAAAAGAGTTCTGCATACTATGTATCAGATGATGACGGAACCAAAGGAATGGGGCGCTTATGCGTTAAAGTTTATCCTAGTGGCAGTAAACGCTTTGTTTTTAGGTATTTTGTTGGAACTAAAGCCAATTTTATTTTAATTGGTAATGTGCCTAACGATGGCGGTAAGGTTAGCGATAAAGCACTTGGTATGAGCTTGGCAGATGCTAGGGGAAAGGCGAAAGAATACGGAGCTATGTTACAACGTGGGGTTGATCCAAGACTTGAACAGGGGATCATAAATCAAGAAAAAGAAAACCAAATAAAGCTTGAAGCGCAAAAGGGGAGCATTGAACAATTATTTACAAGCTATACGGCACAAATGGAAAAAGACGGTAAGCGTACATTTAAAACCGTACTATCTGCATTAGAAAAAGAAACCTATCCATTTATACCGCCAGCAACTAAAGCTAAAGATGTAACCAAAGACGATTTAATTAGTGTATTGGCTCACATGATAAAACGTGGGGCGAATACTCAAAGCAATAGAGTAAGAAGTTACTTAATGGCGGCCTTTAATTATGGGCTGGCTCATGACAATGACCCCGCAAATTATATTGGTACTGCTAAGTTTGGTTTGCAATTTAACCCTGTATCGGCAATCCCTAAACAAAAGTCAGCCGAAAAGGTTGGTGATCACTTTCTGAGTAATACAGAGGTAAAGCAGGTGCTCTTGGATTTAGATAATGAATTTATCCGCTTTCAAATGGGCCAGCATATCCGAAACTTAATGAGCTTATGTTTTTATACAGGCGGTCAACGTCCTTATGAACTTGCCAGCTCAAAGTGGGACGCTATAAATTGGGAGACTAAAACCTTACTAATCACCGCTGATTTATCAAAAAACAAAAGACCTCATTTAATCCCCCTAACAGATTCAGCTATAAATATTTTAACCAAGCAAAAGCTTGATAGCTGCAATGGTTTTATATTTCCTCATAGGCTCTCTGAGGAACGTCACATTAACTTAGACTCATTATCTAAGGCCGTTAGTCGCTATTGTGAAAAAAGCGAAATACGTTCGTTTATACCTCGTGATATTAGAAGAACCTGCAAAACCTTAATGGGTGAGCTAGGAATCAGTAAATCAATACGTGACAGGCTTCAAAACCATGCTTTGCAAGACGTTAGTTCAAAGCACTATGACCGTTATGAATACATGCCAGAAAAGCTTAGGGCGTTGGTGGTGTGGGAGCGTGAACTTAACAATATTGCTGTTAGTAATGTGATAGCTCTAGGTGTACAAGTATGAACAATAACTTCATAACATTATTTGTAGATATGTCAGATGAAGATAAATCTATAGAGATAAAATTAATTAAAGAAAAGAAAAAATTAAATAAAAAAATTGATACCGCAATTGAGAAACGAGAGCCATTAGGTGAATTACAGAGAGAAGTAAGCAAAAAACAACAAGAAATTAGAGACCTAAAAGGGGTAGCAAATACAGGAGAAAGGCTACCCAGAAACTCTACCGAGTTAGCAAATGGGGTATTACTAAAAGCAAAAAAATTAGCTCATTTGGAAATAGATTTTATCAACACAAAGTTATGCGCTCATCGTAATGATATAAATAAAATAAAAGAGCGAATAGATAGATTGATATCTCAATCCATTGAACGTAACTTGGACAAAGAATTTGTTGATTTTAGTCGGGCCATAGAATTCTGGCAAAGCATGAATATGTTTGACAATCCTGAGCCTAACCAGCCTTTTTTGGGGCTCTCAGGTGCTCCTAAGGTTGCCGATAATCTCATAGGCTATTACATCCAAAAATTAATAAACCTTCAAAATAGAATCGGTGAATTAAACCTTACAAAAAGAAAGAGCACTCAATTTGAGTCACTAATTTCAACATGCAAAGCGGTACTTAGTGTTGAGGATGATAATCTCGTATTTGAAGAGTTATTTTTAATGGGACAAAGAGCTGCAAACTTAAACAATGCCAGAATCAATATTGAAGCAATGATTGCTAAGGAGAGCCAAAAATCCGCTGCTTTATCAAAAGCTGATTGGTCACATGAATTAGCTCAGCAGTTATATTTAGATTATTGGGTCTACGGAAAAACCCCTACTTCATTTGAGGTTGCAATAGAGTACAAAAACTTAATACTGCAGTCTTCTGGTAAGAAGGTTTCAATTAAAACAATATCAGACCAATTAACTAAGCAAAGGAAAAACTACTCTAAATTAGATAGTAGAGTTTCTCCTGTAAAGCAAAGGGGGATAAAGAAGAAAATTTAAAGCACCAAACCCCCTTTTGGTGTTTTGCTATTAAGGCATTTTTATCGTCACTAATTTATTATTACATTGCTTTCAACAACTTTTAGGAAAATTTAAAGCATGTTAAACAATAAAATAATGTCCTTGACTGACTTAGCTGTACTTATTAATAAATCAAAAGTTACAATTTGGAGATATTGGAAAAAAGATCAAATATTGCCCCCTCCTATTTTACTCAATGGTAAGTGTTTAGGATGGAAAACGTCAGTAATAGAGCAATGGCTGAATGATAACCAAGGGGGGAATTAGCTATGGTTGAATTACATAAGCCAATCTCGCCTAAGATGTTAGCCGTTCTATTAATATTAACTGACCTTGAATATCATCCATCAAAAGCATTGCAGCCTTTGTGTTGTGCTACACCTGTTAGAGATATTATTAAAGGGCTTAGGAACACACATGGGTTATTAATTCACGGTAGAGGCCCTTGGCGCTTAGACGCTAGGCATATTAATGGTGATAGCAATGCTGACTTGATAGCGAGGGCTGAGGCTAAAGTAAAGCACCGTAATAATAGTGCAGCCCTTGCTATGAGAGAAACTAAGCGTTTGCCTAAGGCTATAGAAGATAAAAAAATAGGATATAAGGAGCTTAAAGATATAAAAGAAAAAACCTATTAAAGAGGTGTGACTCAGAAATAGGTTTTGGCATTAATGCTGGCGGTTATAGTTTAGAGGCTTTGACCGTCAGCCAACAAAAGGATTATATACATAAATTAGAATTATGAACAATTCCACAGTAAAACTCTTAGTTAAAGGCACACTATTTATCATGTAAGAAGATGAAATCTGATTATCGGGTATTGTTTATGCGATTGTTTTTATTTTTACATAGAGCCTTATTATTCACTACGCTGTAGCTGTGATAGTAATTACTAACATTGGAGGGGGTAATTAATAATATCTAACTATGTCTTTTTATTATGAGTAAATATTCCACTACATCAGAATACATTATTGTTGATAAAGAAATTTGGTCAATTAATGCAGGTTATAGCAATGCTGGATATCCGTTAGCCATTTATACCAAGCCAATGAAAGCAATCATCAATCAGCTTAATACAATGACTAAGCAATACAGCAGAGTGTTAGTTATTAGGTTTGATCTGCACTTAGAAGAACACACCGATAACAATGAACAGCTATCAAAATTCATAAAATTACTTTTTAACAGGCTCCGAGCGAAATACAAACTTAAAGATATTGGTTATGCATGGTGCAGGGAGCAGGAACGCTCAAAACAGCAACATTACCACATGGCAATATTCATTGAGGGCCGAAAAGTTAGAACGCCATTTAGCTTATGGGAAATGATTCAAGATGCTTGGTGGTTTGTACGAGGAGGACACATGACAATGATACCCTATCGCATGGTAAATCGAGATGACTTTCAATCACGTCAAGATGCTATTTATCACTTATCTTACTTAGCTAAAACGAGAGGTAAGGGGTATCGTTCTTTGCAAACTAAAGATTATTCTAATAGTAGATTAAAGTAATAATCTTAAAAACAGGAAAAATTAAAGAGATCCGAACACAGTTGTAATTATATGTGCCGGACCTGATAGTTTTACAGAATAAATTTATTTAGCAACGTGAACTATTACGTGTCTATGTTTATCTACTTGCGTTAATGACTGGATCATCATTGGCCTTCAAAGTGGCAACTTCTGATCTTAAAGCACTTAACTGCTCGTTAGTTTTTCTAGATTCAGCAATTAACTCACTTAATTTATCTTTTGTTCCGAAAATAGCGAATGGTAATAAAAACCATAAAACAGCCAAAACAAATAAAAATAAAATAATTGCGACACCAACCCCACCGCCTAATAACTCATTCATCACACTTCCCTTTTATAATATAAGATTTAAATTTCATACGATTCAGACAATTAGTAATACGATTGTTATCGGATATTTAGCAATGCTCTTTGCATGAATCACATTTAACATCCCATAAAACGAATATATTTGATAGAAATAGATTATAAATACTTTCAATATTAGAGGTATTATTAATCTATAGCTTTCTTGCATTATAAAAATAGTTTTTTGAGTCCTTAAAGAATGAACCTAAGATAAACCTAATATAGCCTAATATAACCTACCCTAAACCTCGCCTACACGAAAATGAATAAACCTATCAAAACCTTACTTTCAAACTTAAACATGAACTTAGCGTTGATATGTTTTTGAGGCTAATAAAGTAATTTGTAGTGTTAAAGATTGTTAAGTTTTTCGGAGTGTTTTGCTTAAAAAAAGTTATTAATAATCGTTGAGGAAATATCACTAAGAAAATTATAAAAAAAGAATAAATAAATGCTAACTAGACCCACAACTAGACCTTGTTTAGATGGTTTGCTTGGTTTGTTAGTGGTTATTAACCTGGTGAGTACTGGTAGAAGTGGTGGCCCCTCCCTGACTTGAACAGGGGACCTGTCGATTATGAGTCGAATGCTCTAACCAACTGAGCTAAGGGGCCATCTTTTTGTTCGCTTTAAATTGAGACTCAACTTAAAGCGGCGTGAAGTATAAGCATTTTTTATTTTGTTGTCACTAGTGTATTTTTAAAAAGTGCTAATTATTGTTTTGTTCGCTCAATTCTTAGGCAATACGAGGTTTTTTTATCAGTATTGCCTAAGGAGTCTTTACTTAATCGTGAATTTTCTCTTGGTTATTAGCAATAATGAAATGATTGTTAACCAGAACATTGTGCCACCACCACTCGATTTTATGGGTGTTGGTACGAAAACAGGAGCAATCGTTGTAACAGTAATTACTTTATCAGATGATGCTCCTCTAAAGTCTGTTGCTGTAAATTTAAAGGAAAGGACCTCTGCGCTATTTGGTGCTGTGAAGTTTACTGACAAGCTGTCAGCATTTGTCAGGGTGACACTAGGGCCTGCAGTTTGCTCCCATAAATAACTCATCGTATCATTATCACTATCATTAGCTTGTGCTGTTAAAGTAACCATTTGTCCTGTATTAGCTTGAAAGTCTTCACTCAATGTAACTACAGGAGCTTGGTTATTGTCGTCATCAGCAATGGTGAAATTAAGAACGGCTTTACTACCTAATCGACTACCATCAATACTTTTTAGGCTTAATTTGAAAATTTCATTATCTTCCATGGCATCATCATCAATAATAGTTAAAACAATAAACTTTGTATCGTTTTCTCCATCTGCCCATGTAATTTGCCCTGATGCATTATTAACATCGCTTTCGATATTATCTTGCTCAGAAGTAAGCTCATACTCGAATGCAATGCTACCCGTAGAGTTTCCAATTCTATTAACTGAAACCGTATATTCCCCTTCGTTTTCCGCTATTATTTCTTGAGCTACGGCAAAGGAGCCAACACCATCATCGATAAGGTCTCCATCAATAGTAACTGTGCTATAGCTACTTTCACTAAGAGTTGCGCCATTTGTTGGGTTATATAATCGAATAAAAAAAGTTTCAGGTAATTCTGGATTTTGTAGATCACTTTCAATATTAATATTGATTAATTTATCTGAGTTGTCACCTGCTAACCATGTAATAGTTTCATTTTCTAGTTGGAAGTCATCAGTTTCCTTTGCGCTACCTTGAATTACTTGGTAACTCACTGATGTGCTCAAATCAATATTTGTTGCATTTCTTTGAATAGATAATGATAACTTGGTGCCTTGTCCGGTTTTAACTGATTTACTCGAAAACCCAATACTTCCTTGAGAGGATGTTTTAGCATTATCTTTCAATATATATAAACCGCTATTAATATCGCTGACTAAAATATTACCTGAAGGCAAAAATGGATAAACGCCCCAGGCTCCATTAAAACGTGCACTGTTGCTTGGTGTGTATGTATCAAAAAAGCCTACTTCAGTAGGGTTTGCGGGATCGGTTATGTCCAAAACGGTTAAGCCACGCTCATAGTTAGACATGTAGTATCTATTACCACGGACAAAGCCATTGTGATCGATTGCTCGTGTAGAGCCTGTCCATTGACCAACCAGAGATGGATTATTTAGGTCTGAAATTGAAAATATTCTCACTGTGGTATTTAACCCACCACGGTATTCGTCAAACTCGTCATGTAATAAAATGAATTGTTTGTCCTCTGTTCCCCAACCAGAATGTACATATTGGTTGGCTTTATCTACATCATTGTATTCAGCCGTACCTAACACAGCTGAGTTATTTGGATCTGTGATATTCCATAGTTTCATTTCTTTTTCATTAAAATCAATAAAAAGAGTACAACTGCCAGATGTTAAGCCACAGTCATTAATCGAACGTTGATCATCAATTAACAGAGATGCACCATCGTGAGTATAGCCGCTACCAAAATTGTTGGTTGACTCGTTAACGAGTGTTCTTGGGTTCTCTAATGAATAACTCTGGAACGCTCCACCTTTACTATTTGCGCCTACAAGTTGTAACGTAGCCGTTTGGTTAGGGAGCGTTATATTAAGGGTGTGATCAACATTGGTGATATATATATTATGTGCGGTGCTTACAACGTTACTCTTTTCAACAAGGCTAATAGAGTTAGGAAGATCATTAAGATCTATGATTGTAACCCCTTCATTGCTTTCTGAGGTTGAATAGGCGTATGCTTGCCATAAGTTTATTGTTTCATCAAAATATTGATAAACTTTGACGTCTTTCCAAGAAGAATTAACACCTGGAATAGTGCCTACTTCAACCGGGGTACTTGCGTTAGTAACGTTAACAACAATAACGCCATTTTTCATAGTCATTATGGCAAACTCATTACCCGTATTTAAATCAACATGTCCCCAAATATCGCTACCTGAACTCGGTGTGCTGCTCATTTGAGTTAAAGGGAAATGAGCCAGTAAGTCTATATTATTACAATCAAAAATATCGGCTTTACCATTTACACACTTTTCATTAGTTTGGCTCTGGCTTAATTGATGATAGTCAGTAAGTTTTTGCATTAATTCTGTATCTTTAGCAAAAGATTTACCATCGGCAATTACCCTAAATCCATTAGTTCTTAATTCCTTAACCATGTCAGTTGGAATGTTATTTAAGGTGGTTACATTAGACTGTGGGCTTTGTGATTGAAAATGGTCAAAACGATTGTAGCCACCATAAATAGGTACTAAAGCACTTTTTAAATAGAATAATTCTTCACTAGAAGTGATGGTGAACTCACCTGATGAAACAAGTACCTTATCACCTTTATTCGCTTGGCTAACAGCATAGGCGATTGTTTTACATGGCCTAAGAACATTGTCACAGCGGTCTTTATCTACGCCGTTGGTGGCGACAAATCTAGATTTGTCATGTTCAGAATGTGCCCATATATTTGATGATAGTGCTAAAGCAAATATTGAAAATATCGTAATTCCAAGTGGCAATGATAATTTAGCCATAAGTAGTCCATGTGGTTAAGCGAATAATTTTTTGTTAGCTTTACCATAGCAAGATACAGTACAATTTAAAACCAATCGGTTAACAGCACTTTAATTAAGTGTAAAATTTCCTGTGTGTTTAATGAAAAAAGTCGTATTTAAATGATCCGTAATATATCAAAAAAAATAATAACTGCTGCTTCTCTACTTGCCTTTGGAGGAATTTTTCTTTCTAGTTGTTCGAAAGAAAATTCCATAAAAAAAATAGTATTTACCCCTACGTATGAAGCGACAGCTTTACACTGCCAAACGGGCTTTCTTCCTCTTGATAATGAAGAAACAGCTACAGAAAGTCCGCAAGTCTGGCGTTATCAGCAATTACAGTTTTTTATGCACGGTGTTGAAATTAAAACCAGTAAAAATGACTGGCGGCCATGGTTAATGACCACAAATTCATATCAGTCAAATAATGTCGCTTTATTGGGTGAGGTTTGCAGTGAAGTAGATAAGCAAAGCCATTGGGAATTAGAGTTAACTTCGTTAGCGGGGTCTGAAGATATTACAGATATACGTTTTACACTTGGTGTTCCATTCTCTTTGAACCATTTAAACCCATTAACACAGCCTAGTCCGCTTAATGTCTCGTCTATGTTTTGGGGATGGCGGGGGGGGCATAAATTTATGCGTGTCGAATTAGCTGCTAAAAACGACGATTGGCTTTTTCATTTGGGCTCTACAGGCTGTAAAGCATTAAGCCCAGTACGTGCACCAAAAGCTGAGTGTCTACAGCCTAACCGAGTTGTTGTTTCACTACCCTTTACTAATAAAACGACAAATATTGAGCTTAATTTAGCGGTATTATTTGCTGACCTAGCATTGACGCGTAAAAATAGCTGTCAGTCATCTCCTAATGAGGAAAGCTGTAAAGTCTTGTTCGATAATTTAGGTTTAAATAAAGCGAGTGGCTATGAACAATTATTATTTAAGGCACAAGAATAATGATTAAGCAGTTATTGGAAAAATATAAAAGTATAAGTTGTTGTTTTGTAGTGGTATTGTTGGGTGTCGCATTATCGTCATGTAGCGATAATAAAAAAATAAAAAGTGATTATCAATGGCCAATTCTGGAGGGCTTCCCTAAGCCAATAGTTCCAGAAGATAATCCAATGACTCAAGCAAAAGTTAACTTAGGTAAAAGCATCTTTTTTGATAAAGATCTTTCTGCCAATCAACAGCAAGCATGTGCCAGTTGTCATCATCAACAATTTGCCTTTGGTGAAGATATTCCGCATTCCTTTGGTAGTACTAAACAAGAGCATCGACGTAATTCCCCCGCTTTAGTTAACATTGCGTATAACAAAACCTTAACTTGGTCTCATGATGGTTTAACGTCTATCGAACGACAAATACTTTTACCTATGTTTGGTGAGTCTCCGGTTGAGTTAGGTATTACTGGTCACGAAGAGAAAGTCTTGGCGCGATTTAAAACGAAAATTTATCAAGCACAGTTTACTGAAGCTTTCCCAGAGCAAACCATAAGTTTCGACTTGATTGTAAAAGCGTTAGCGAGTTATGTACGCAGTTTAATTTCTTTAAATTCACCTTTTGATAGCTACGCATATTTAGCCGATGACAACGCTATTTCTGCGTCAGCTTTACGTGGTATGAATTTATTCTTCTCTGAAAAGCTGGAGTGTCATCATTGTCATGGTGGTTTCAATTTTACCCAGTCTACCAGTCATGAAAAGCAGCTTATTGATCGCAGGCCATTTCATAATACAGGTTTGTATAATGTTAGCTATGAAGGCGAGAGTAATAAGTCAGGTTACCCAAAACATGATACTGGTTTGGCAGAAATATCTACGCTAGTAAGAGATAATGGCCGATTTAGAGCGCCAACCTTACGTAATATAGAGGTTAGTGCTCCGTATATGCATGATGGCAGTATTGCCAGTTTGTCAGAAGTTATTGATTTTTATGCGGCAGGTGGCCGAAATGTGATCGCTGGAAAGCATCAAGGAGATGGTCGTAATAATTTATTGAAAAGTAAATTTATTAAGGGATTCACCTTAACTGTAGAAGAAAAAGACGATTTGATTGCTTTCTTGAAAACGCTTACCGACCAAACATTTTTATCTGATCCGCAGCATGTTATTAATTAAATATTTTTTAAAATAACAGAGGTTAGAATGTAAAAGTTAAACCCGCCGATAATTCACTTTGTAGCCAAAGATCATTGGATATCGCTATTTTACAGCTATTCTCATCACAAAACATAGTACTATCAGAATCAACAAATGTTGCATAAACTCTGGCACCTAATCGAATGGCGATACGGTTATTTAGTTGCAGTTTACTGTGAAAACCAAGGTTTACAGATAACTTTGTTTCATCATCAAGTTGTTTTTCATCAGGGGAAAAGTGAGTAATACCTAAACCACCAGAAAACCAGAATGGTACTGGACCATTTGAAAGCGGTACGTTTCCGCCAAGATGTAAGTATGTTACTGATAAATCGCTGGTATAAGGTGTTAATAAACTTGCAGGGATCAATTCACTCTCGTAATGGCTTAGCAGTAATTCTCCTTGCCGCTTATTGTCGAATGGCCAAGCAATAATCACCCCATAACTAGAGCTGTCATCAATTTTAACCTCCAATTCTTGCATTTCAGTAATACCGTAGAACTCGCCGGTAATATCAAAGTCACCACCAAAGCGGTATCCTGCAAAGGGTGTTATTTCGATAGGGATAGATTTATCAGCTAAAGTTGGGAAAGTCGGTAAAGTTAAAAATAAAGAAAATAGTAATATGAAAAATCGCATAGGTACTCCTTTATGGAAAATTGCGGATTGTTTGTTAGTTCAGTTAATTAAGGGCAAAAAAAATCCAGTAATTAATTACTGGATTTTAGAACATCTAATTAGGTAAGAAAGCTTTATTCACCGTCTAAGAAGCTTTTCAGCTGTTCAGAGCGAGAAGGGTGACGTAGTTTACGTAACGCTTTAGCTTCAATTTGACGAATACGTTCACGAGTAACGTCAAACTGCTTGCCAACTTCTTCTAACGTATGGTCAGTATTCATATCAATACCAAAACGCATTCTTAATACTTTTGCTTCACGAGCTGATAAACCAGCTAATACTTCATGTGTCGCATCTTTTAAGTTTTCAGAAGTTGCTGCATCAACTGGCAATTCACCACTACCATCTTCAATAAAGTCACCTAAGTGTGAATCTTCGTCATCACCAATAGGGGTTTCCATTGAAATAGGCTCTTTAGCTATTTTCAATACCTTACGAATTTTATCTTCTGGCATGATCATGCGTTCAGCTAATTCTTCAGGTGTTGGCTCGCGACCCATTTCTTGTAACATTTGACGAGAGATACGATTCAATTTATTAATCGTTTCAATCATGTGTACAGGAATACGAATAGTACGGGCTTGGTCAGCAATAGAGCGAGTGATCGCCTGGCGTATCCACCATGTCGCATAAGTTGAAAACTTGTAACCACGACGGTATTCAAATTTATCAACAGCTTTCATTAAGCCGATGTTACCTTCTTGGATTAAATCTAAGAATTGTAAACCACGGTTAGTGTATTTTTTAGCAATTGAGATAACTAAACGTAAGTTAGCTTCAACCATTTCTTTTTTCGCACGACGAGCTTTTGCTTCGCCGATAGACATACGACGGTTAATATCTTTTATACCGTGTACGTTTAAGAAGGTTTCTTCTTCTAACAGATTAAGTTTATAAATACAGCGTTCAACGTCTAATTCAATATCAGACATTTTTGCTGAATATGGGTGACCAGCATCTTTTTGCTCGTTAAACCAATCTTTAGAGGTTTCGTTACCAGGGAATATTTTGATAAACGTTGTTTTAGGCATGCCCGCACCAACAACACAGTGCTTCATGATCAAGCGTTCTTGAATACGTAATCTATCCATAACACTGCGCATGTTTTTAACAAGCTTATCAAAAAGTTTCGGAATTAAACGGAACTCTTTAAATACTTCGGCTAATGCATCAATAGCTGCCTGAGCGTCAGCATGGCCACGCCCTTTTGAACTAATAACGGTATTCGCATGTTCGTACGCATCACGAAGTAGTGTGAATTTTTCTTTAGCAAGTTCAGGACAAGGACCTGTATCTTCTTCTTCCTCGTCTTCTTCTTCAGCATTAGCTTTGTCTTCATCACTCAGATCTTCTTTTGAAAGCTCTGAACCAATATGAGTTGCTGCTGCTGGAATTTCTTCTTCTTCAGCATCAGGGTCTAAAAAGCCAACAATAATGTCGGTTAGACGCACTTCTTCTGCTTCAAAGTTGTCCCACATCTCGAGCAAGAAATTGATTGCAGGCGGATATTCAGCAACACTGCGCTGAACTTCTTTAATGCCTTCTTCAATACGCTTAGCGATAACAATTTCGCCTTTACGCGTTAATAGTTCAACCGTACCCATTTCGCGCATATACATACGCACAGGGTCTGTTGTTCTACCAATTTCGCTTTCAACCGTAGCAAGTGCTTGGGCCGCTGCTTCTGCAGCGTCTTCATCAGTATTACCTTCTGCCATCATCAAGGTATCTTGATCAGGAGCAGTTTCGAATACCTGAATACCCATGTCGTTGATCATTCTAACAATGTCTTCGACTTGGTCTGTATCGATTATATCTTGCGGAAGGTGATCATTAACTTGAGCAAACGTTAAATAACCTTGCTCTTTACCTTTGGTAATGAGCTCTTTGAGTCTAGATTGTGGGGCTTGATCCATTGACGAGTATCCACCTAAATTAGGGCTATCAAAATGAAAACAGTAAGCCAGAAATTATAGCTAATTGCTTAGTAAATTGCTAGCTTTAAACTTTTTTCAACTTATTTTCTGTATATTACGCACTTAATAAAGCATGTAACTCTTGTTTTTCACTTTTACTTAAACCACTCGTATGTTCTTTTGCGAGTAATTGTTCCGTACGTTGTTCAATAAATATATTCAAAAAACTTTCTATTACATCAATAAACATTGATTCAGCATTTTCAGGTTCAACATGATGCTGTATGCACATGAGTTTGGTTAATTGGTTACCTTCGGTAGTGCCACGAAAATGTTCAATTAACTGTGCGCTGTTAATTTCTGAGTTTTGCTTACACAATGCTAGCAGCTGATTTAGCAAAGGAATACCTGGCATATCAAGCTGCTGTAAAATAGTAATATCAGGTAATGCATTAACTATATGGGGATGTTCAAGTAATAATGCAATAGCAAGACGTAAAGGGGTGATTTTAGTTTGCTTTTTTATCGGCGATTTTTTATCTTTTTGGCTGTTTTTTCGTCGTAATTCTTCTAAGCGTTTTTCATTGCCACGGGCGAATTTATTGGCTAGTTCACTCAAAATAGAGTCTTTTAATGTGCTATCAGGAAGTTTGTTAAGATAAGGTTGAAATAATTCAATCATTTTTGACTTACCTTCTAACGTGCTCATGTTAACTTGCAACGAAAGGTGGTCAAATAAAAATACTGATAGTGGTGTTGCTTTGTCTAGAATTTCTTCGAAAGCTTGCTGTCCCTTTTCTCTAATTAAAGAATCAGGGTCTTCGCCATCAGGTAAGAATACAAACTTTAAACTAGTACCATCGTTAATTAATGGCAGCGCATTTTCCATAGCACGCCATGCTGCATCTCGGCCTGCTCGGTCACCATCGTAACAACAAATTACTTCTTTAACGGTTCTATATAAGGTTTGGCATTGCTCTGGTGTCGTCGATGTACCAAGTGAGGCTACTGCATAATCAACACCGTGTTGTGCAAGAGCAACAACATCCATATAACCTTCAACAACAACTAAACGTGTTAACTGTTTATTGGCTTGTTTGGCTTCATATAGGCCATAAAGTTCTTGGCCTTTATGGTAAATACGTGTTTCTGGAGAGTTTAAATATTTAGGGGTGCCGTCGCCTAATACTCGGCCACCGAAACCGATAACGCGGCCACGTTTATCGCGAATAGGAAATTGTATACGACCTCTAAAACGATCGTAAGGGCGATTCTTATCCCCCTGAATTGCCATGCCTAAGTCAACCAGCTGTTGTGTTGTTTGGGAATTCGTGGCAAAAGTTTTCATCATGCCGTCCCAAGCATCGCTTATATAGCCGATACCAAATCGTTTAACAACTTCGCCACTTAGTCCACGGCCTTTCAAATATTCAATGGCGGTTTCTTTATCTGTGGCTGTTTTTAATTGCTGTTGATAAAAGTGACTGACTTTTTCCATCAACTCATAATCATTTTGCTTTTGATGATGAGCCTGTTGTTGTTGTTTGAGCTGTGCCGGACTTTGATTGTTTTTTTCCCGTGGCACTTCCATATTATATTGAGAGGCAAGTTCTTCAATAGCATCGGGGAACTCTAAACGGTCAAATTCCATCAAAAAAGAAATGGCGTTACCATGCTCTCCACAACCAAAACAGTGATAAAACTGCTTATCTTGACTAACACTGAATGAAGGTGATTTTTCGGTATGGAAGGGGCAGCAAGCCTGATAATTCTTTCCGGCTTTCTTTAAAGGCACGCGAGAGTCGATCAATTCAACAATATCAGCACGGGCTAATAAGTCATCTATAAATTGTCGAGGGATCATGCCAGCCATTACTACTCTTCTCTGGTTGTTAGTGAATATTCATTTTAAACTTTTTTTAGCGGTGGGGTATAGATGTTTTTTGTTTGTATGGGGTAAAAGTTTTTATAGACAGGTATAAATAATAAAACCATGAAAACTTGATGCTTTCATGGTTTTATAAAATTCATTATTTGATGAAATAAATAAACGTTTTATGCGTTTAATGTATTACGAACTTGGCCACTTACTGCGCCTAAGTCTGCTTTACCTTGCATTAAAGGTTTTAATACCGCCATTACTTTACCCATGTCAGCCATTGAAGCTGCACCGGTATCGGCAATAGTTTGCGTAATTAACTTAGCTATTTCTTCACTTGAAAGAGGTTGCGGAAGAAAAAATTTCAACGCAGTTACTTCTTCAGCTTCTTTAGCAGCTAATTCATCTCGACCGCCATCGGTAAACATCTTGATAGACTCTTTACGCTGTTTAACCATTTTGGTTAAAACAGCAATAACATTGTCATCAGTTGCTTCGAGGTTATGGTCGATTTCGGCTTGTTTAACAGATGATATAGCCATGCGTATAACACCAAGACGACATTTGTCTTTAGCACGCATAGCGATTTTCATTTCATCTCTGAGTTGAATTATTAAACTCATATTTTACTCGATAGTCTTAAATACAA
>Ga0209396_1003666_pt1 | contig 15344 bp, 13 predicted proteins | sample GOMGulsemesocosm_6_FD_184638 | JGI IMG/M metagenome (GOLD analysis project Ga0209396, IMG submission 184638) | Methane-oxidizing microbial communities from mesocosms in the Gulf of Mexico - GOM8C Gulf of Mexico (SPAdes) (version 2) | ecosystem: Environmental > Aquatic > Marine > Cold seeps...
GCTCCAGCTCTTGATGATCTATATCACCACTTTCACTATTCTTCAAGCGTAAAACGAAATGGGTTCTAGCGAGTATCGATTCAGAGAAATAGGTGTTGAACTCGACAAACTCAGGATCACATGCTTCTTCTAGAATGCCCTGAATTTTAGTCCGCAGCTCCGTATTATAAATATCCCGAGGAGTGAAAACCATGCAAGATAAAAATTTGCCGTAGGTTCCTTTACGCGTAAATACCCGAGTTTGTCGTCGCTCTTGAATATTCAGAATACCCAGCGCGGTATGATAAAGCTGTTCTGAAGTTGACTGAATTAACTCATCACGAGGATAAACTTCAAGAATACGATTCAGTTCTTTACCACCATGGCTGCCAGCATCAAATCCTGCCAAATTGCGCACTTGCTCTAATTTTTGTCGAATGAGTGGAATGCTATTGGGCGTTTCTATATAGACCAATGAGGTATATAAGCCCATAAAACGAACACCGCCGACAACCTCGCCAGCCTCATTAAATCGCTTTACTACGACATAATCAGGATAAGCAGGCCTATGCACACGACTTCGAGCACCAGATTTGAAGAAGTTTACAATGTCAGAACTGAGTACGAACGCTTGAATTTCGCTGGGTAGCTCTTCTAACTTCCGACGTTGGGTATCGGATTTGTGATAACGAAAAATACCTAAGTCATTAGCTTCTTCTCTAACAATAAAGGTCTTACCGTCTTTCTTTTCGATGGTAAATTCATCACAGCCTAAAAATGTAAAATGTTCATTTCCTAACCAAGCTAAAAAATCTTGGGATTCCTTAATTTCTTTTTTGGGTTTATCACAAGGTAATTTACTGAGCTCCGCAGAAACCAAGACTACTTTTTCTTTTAAGGCAGAGAAATCTTCAACACAATGACTGACTTCATTTAAGATCAGTACCAACGTTTTCGTCAAATCCTCCAGTATCTCGCTATCGGTATGGCGATCGACTTCGATATAAATAATTGCTTCAGCTTGGCTTTTATCGCTTGCTTTAGAAAGCGGTGAGCTGGCCCTTTTCTTATGCTTTGAATCTCGCTCTATATGAGCAACACAAGAATGAATAGCATGAATAGACATTAAGCGGCGATTCAGTTCCAAGCGCACTGAATCGATTAAAAATGGCATTTCTTTTGCCAGAACTTCAATAACTGTATGTGTTGATTGCCAACCATTAGCCTCAAAGTCTGGGTTGAAAACCCGCACCTTTGGCTGAGAGATATTATTATCTTGAATGAACTGCCAGCAAGAAACCGTTGCCCCATACAAATCATCAGGGTTACGCGCATTTAGATCAGCAGCGGGGGCTGCGTCATAATAAAGCTCGGCAAACATTTTGATTCTTTGTGCTTGAGCTTTATCATTACGATCGTCAACTAATCGATTAAGCGCTGATAAATCCGGTTTATTCATTGGCTTTGCATTGCTCATTTAAGCTATTCCTACTGAATTTTGACAAGTTTCCTTATTTTTAGCTTAGACCAAAGAAATCTATTGGTGATTGATTTATCGCAGAAACCCTAACGCTCAGTAGGCTTGTTGATCAAATAACATTCAATGCAGCCTAAACTCCTTGTAAAGTAGTGTGAAGAAGCGAACTTTTCCACTATATCTTGCCTCACAAGGATTGACCTGAGCGTTTCATTCAATAAAATCTTGTATGAAATCAAATAATTACATCGCAAAGAAAGTGAGCAGCAAGATGCAGCAAGGATTCAAACAACTATCGCAAGCATTGAGCGCCAACATCATTGGCCAACAACACTTAGTTGATCGCTTATTAATCGCTCTTTTAGCGGATGGTCACTTATTAGTAGAAGGTGCTCCTGGCTTAGCGAAAACAAAAGCTATTAATGCATTGGCTGATCACATTGAAGGTGACTTCAAACGCATTCAGTTCACTCCTGATTTATTACCAGGTGACATTACCGGTACTGAAATCTATCGCCCAGAAGAAGGCAGTTTCAAGTTTCAGCAAGGCCCTATTTTTCATAATTTGGTTCTAGCCGATGAAATTAACCGTGCCCCTGCCAAAGTACAGAGTGCTTTATTAGAAGCGATGGCCGAGCGCCAAGTTTCTGTAGGCGGCAATACCATGAAGCTGGAAAAACTTTTCTTGGTTATGGCAACTCAAAATCCGATTGAGCAAGAAGGTACTTACCCACTACCCGAAGCTCAGCTCGATCGCTTTTTGATGCACGTAGTGATTGGCTACCCTGATGCTGACGCTGAGAAAAAGATTTTACGCTTAGTACGTGGTGAGGCGATGGAACAAGCACCGCATATCGGTGAAACAATGACTCAAGTCGATATTTTTGCTGCTCGCCAAGAAACATTGAATTTACACCTGAGTGAATCCGTTGAGCAATATATAGTACAACTGGTTATGGCAACTCGTAATCCAGAACAGTATGGTGAAGATCTTGCTAACTGGATCGAATACGGCGCAAGTCCTCGAGGTACGATTGCTTTAGAGCGTTGCGCCCGCGCACATGCTTGGCTGAATAATCGTGACTTTGTCAGCCCTGATGATGTGCAAGCGATTGCCCACGACGTGCTGCGTCATCGAATTCTATTAAGCTTTGAAGCTGAAGCTAATGGTATGACCACGAATAAGGTCATCAATGAATTGATTACTCGCGTTCCGGTTGCTTAACGATGTCTCTTACAATGGATAGTAATGGCGGCTTATCCAAAGGCGCACTCATCAGTACTGACAATTTAGTGGCTATTCGCCATTTAGCGAAACTTTTGCCTATTCATAAGCAAAAGAAAGTACTGAATGAAATGGCTGGAGTTCACACTTCAAACTTGCGTGGCCGAGGCGTCGATTTCTCGGAGGTTCGTAGCTATCAGCCTGGTGATGACATTCGCGCTATGGATTGGCGGGTTACTGCTCGAACGCAAAAGCCGCATATTAAGGTATTTCGTGAAGAGCGAGAGCGCCCTATCATGGTCGTCTGTGATTTACGCTCTAGTATGTTTTTTGGTACCCAACATGCGTTTAAATCCGTTTTAGCCGCCGATATTTGCAGCTTATTTTCATGGTCGGCTTTAAATAACGGCGACCGTATTGGCGCATTGTTATTTGATGATAACCATGAGACCGACATTCGTCCTAAACCTGGGCGTAAACAGGTCATGCATGTTTTACATGAACTCTCACAATTCAAACAACAGCAAGGTCCTAATCGTTCAGAGTCGTCGACAAGTCGCTTAGCCGATATGCTTCGCCATACACGACGCGTTACTCGTCCAGGCAGTACTATTTATCTTATTTCTGATTGGCAGGACTTTGATTTAGATTGTGAACGCCAACTGCATCAAATTAGTAAACATAATGATGTCGTCGCCATTAATATTTTTGATGCCTTTGAGGAAAATATATTACCTTTGGGCAGCTATCCTCTTACCGACGGCAAGCAGCGCTTACAACTAGAATGCTACTCCAAGTCTCAGGGTTTAGAACATCAACAAGCCTTCGAGCAACGCCAGCAAGAATTGAAGCAACGGACTTTGAAACTCGGCATCCCTCTTATTAGCTTACAAGCGCAACATGACATTGTTACTGAGTTGCGCAAAGGCTTAGGTTTGAGTCAGATAAAAATGATCAAAGCTGATGTAACTAAGGGCAGTAAATAATGAACGTAGCCAATACCCATTCCGCCCCACCAGCCGATATATCTCAACTAAGAGACATTCATTTACCCCATGCGATTAGTGATTGGCCAATGGCATTTGGTTGGTGGGTACTGCTGACGCTGATTCTCATTTCTATCTGTGCAGGCATCTATTTATGGCGTTATTATAAGATCAAGAATGCGAATAAAAAAGCTGCACTCAATTTGTTAACACTGAAATATTCTCAATTTAAATCTAGCCAAGATTCTCAAAAATTTTTACAGCAATCCAATGAAATATTAAAGCGTTATTGCCTTAAGCAATATCCTGATGCAATCAGTCTCTCTGGATTGGCGTGGACTGATTTCTTAATACGTCATAGTGATAAAACCTTCTTCAATGAGGATTTAGCATTTGCTATAAGCCAAGGGCTTTATCAAGCTGACTGTAAGTACAATGTTGATGATCTTTATACGGCTTGCACTAGCTGGATTAAAAATAACAAATACGTTGAAGTCGATGTCACCATCAAACATTCAACAGGATATTTAAATGATTGATTTCCATTGGCTCTGGGCATTTTATTTATTGCCGTTACCGCTTATTATTTTTTGGCTTTTACCGAAGGTAAAGCAACAAGAAGCCGCGTTAAAAGTGCCTAATCTTTCGTTATGGCAAACGTCGACACAGTCGTCTCACATACAAACACAACAAACCTGGCCATCGTTAGTATTGCCACTCTTGTTATGGATTGCATTGTTAACGGCACTCGCTCGTCCTCATATACTTGGCGAAGTAGTAGAACTTCCGACTTCCGGTCGAGATCTAATGTTAGCGATTGATATATCTGGCAGTATGGCAATAGAAGATATGCAATGGAAAAGCCGCCCCGTTAACCGTTTATTTACAGTAAAAAAAGTATTAAATGATTTTGTTAGCCAGCGTCAAGGTGACCGCCTAGGCTTAATTCTATTTGGCAGCCAAGCGTATTTACAAGCACCACTAACCTTTGATTGGCAAACCGTGCAAACGCTAATGAACGAAGCTCAAATAGGGTTAGCCGGTAAGAAAACCGCCATTGGTGATGCGATTGGCCTGACGATAAAACGTTTACAGTCACACCCTGAACAAAGCCGCGTGGTCATTCTATTAACGGATGGTGCCAATACGGCAGGTGAAGTAGAACCGTTAAAAGCCGCAGAACTCGCTCAACAAAGTAACGTGAAAATATATACCATTGGCTTAGGGGCTGATGCTATGGAGGTTTCAAGTTTCTTTGGGTCTCGTAAAGTCAATCCTTCCCGAGATCTTGATGAAGGTACGCTGCAAAAAATGGCTGATCTTACTGGCGGCCACTATTTTCGTGCCCGAGACAGTAAAGAGCTAGAGAAAATCTATGACATGATTGATCAACTAGAGCCGACCGAAAAAGACCCTGAAATTTTTCGTCCGCAAATAAACGTGTATTACTGGCCTCTTGCCATGGCTCTTATCATCAGTTTTATTATTTCACTGCAAGCACTCGGGCTCTTTCGCTATCTTGCATTTACTTTAAAATCAGCATTTAAGATAACGAATAAGCAAAAAGGGCCTCTATAATGGAGTTATTTTTTTCACAATTTCATTTGTTGCGCCCGCTCTGGTTGCTGGCATTAATTCCTGCACTGATACTTTTTGTTTTATTACTTAAACGTAAATTAGCATCCGCACGCTGGCACGGAATCATTGATGAATCGTTAATGCCTCACGTATTGGACCAGATGCCCAGTGAGCAATCACGCTGGCCATTATGGTTTATCTTGCTTGCTTGGGTATTTACCAGCATTGCCTTATCAGGCCCAGCCTGGGAGCAGCTTCCTCAACCCGTACAGAAGAAACAAGATGCTCTGGTCATTGTGTTGGATATGTCACTATCAATGGCGGCCCAAGATGTGAGCCCTGATAGAGCGACCCGAGCTCGTCAGAAAGTGATCGATATATTAAAGCAGCGTAATGAAGGCCTTACTGCACTGGTCGTTTACGCCGGCGATGCTTATACAGTCACACCCCTGACCGATGACGCTGATACCATTATTAATCTTGTGCCAGCCCTAACGCCTTTCATTATGCCTGCTATGGGAAGCCGCCCCGATAAGGCACTGGCCCTAGCAGATAAACTAATTTTGGATGCCGGCCTAACAAAAGCTGAGTTTCTATTAATTACAGATGGTATCCAACTAAAAGACATTGCCCGCATAGAAAAAGTATTAGGCAATAAAAAACAACAGCTCTCCGTATTAACCCTTGGTACTGAAGAAGGTGCCCCTATTGCAATGCAAGAAGGGGGATTTAAACGCGATAGCAAGGGGAATATTGTTTTACCGAAACTGGATTTAAGCACGATTAAGCAATTGGCTTCAGCCTTAAGCATCCGCTGGCATCAGATGAGTTTTGATGACTCTGATTGGCACTATCTATTAAAAGTTAATAGACTTGCTAACAACCTACCAAGCGATGGCTTAAATAACTCAGCAAATAATGACGGGGCTAATGCAACGGCTGATCATAAGCGCTTAGAGAGACAATTTGACCTTTGGTCTGATCAGGGATATTGGCTTATTTTCATTGCGATTATTATTGCTGCGTTCTCATTTCGACGCGGCTGGTTATTATCCATTGCATTCTTAGTAACACTGCAACCTGAAACCAGCTATGCCAGTTTATGGGATGATGCATGGCAAACTAAAGACCAACAAGCTCAACAAGCATTCGAAAAAGATCCGGCTAAATCTGCAGAGATGTTTGAAGATCCTAATTGGAAAGCGTCTAGCTTCTATCGAGCTGAAGATTATGAACAAGCCGCTGAAAATTTTACCACTGACCCATCCAGCTCTAATGAACAACAAGCTGAAAGCCATTTTAATCGGGGTAATGCCCTGGCTAAAGCTGGCGAATTAGAAAAAGCGATTGAAGCCTATGAGCAATCACTAGCATTGGATAATGAACTGGCTGATGCTGAATTCAATAAATCACTTGCAGAGCAGTTGTTGCAGCAGCAAGAACAAGAGAATAAAGACGACCAAGAAAAATCGGATGATGAACAAGAGTCTGACGAGAGTGATTCTGAAAAACAAAATTCCGATAAAGATAGCTCTGACGACAGTGACTCTGAACAACAGGGTTCTGATGAGAAGGAATCCGATCAACAAAGTGAGTCTGATAAGCAAAAGGATGAAGAAAAAGAATCCGACAAAAATGAGTCTCAAACTGAGAAAGATAAAAAGTCCGAAGAAGAGCGTGAGGAAGAAGCTCAGCAGAAAAAAGAAGCTGAACAGAGTGATGACAAAGATCAGTCAGCTGAAGAGAAACAAACTCAGCAAGCTCAAGCAGGAGATGAACTATCTCGTGAAGAGAAGCAAGCATTAGAACAGTGGCTTAACCGTATTCCTGATGACCCAGGCGGCTTGCTAAAACGTAAATTTCTATATCAATACAAACAACGCGATAATCAAGACGAAGGCGAAGTCTCATGGTAAAACATCTTATAGTGAGGAAAGCCCTCACCCAATGCTTTTCAGTACTCACGTTAGCATTATTATTGTTAACCAACAGCGCTGTCGCAGGTACGTTAACCTCAAATGTTGATCGCAAAGAAATCACTGAAAACGATAGCTTTCGTTTATTTCTTCGCTATGACGAACAAGTCGGCTTTGGCCAACCTGACCTGACGGCCCTGAAAAAAGAATTCCGTGTTATTAGCCAACAGCGTTCTAATCAGTTTCGTTCTATGAATGGGAAAACAGTCTCTTTTACCGAATGGACACTGATGCTGACTCCGCTGCGAACAGGAACCTTAATTATTCCTGCCGTTGAGTTTGATGGTCAGCGTAGCCAAGAGATTCAAGTCACCGTTAATGAACTTTCTCAAACGGTAAAAGATCAAATTGCTAAAGAGTTCTTCTTTGATATCGAGGTCGACAGTCAAAGCACGTATGTCCAAGCGCAAGTTATCTATACCGAAAAGCTGTATTATAGTGTGAATCATGAGGATGCCACACTTTCTGAATTTAAAGTCAGCAACGCACATGTTATGCCGCTAGGAGAAGTTCGCCAATATAATACCAACATTAACGGCCAGAGAATGGGCGTTTATGAACGACGCTTTGCTATTTTTGCAGAAGAAAGTGGTGAAATGGTCATTCCTGGGCAGAAGTTCAGTGCCAACATAGTCAATTCTTATGATCGCTGGAGCCGTGGCCGCCCCGTGAGCATCGTTGCGCAACCCACGCGGATCAAGGTTAAATCGACGCCTGTTACCTACCCTCAGGCTGCTTGGCTGCCTAGTCCGCAAATAAGCGTTTCTGATCGTTGGAGCAAGCCCTATAGCGAGTGGCAAGTCGGCGAACCTGTAACACGTACAATTATCATCAACGCCCAAGGCCTTTCTGGCAGTCAATTACCAAAGATTAAGCTACCGATCGTTGCAGGATTGAAGTATTACCCTGATCAATCTGAGCATAATGACAAAACCGATTCACAAGGTATTACGGGACTTTTGCAACAATCTTTGGCCATAGTCCCCACCCAAAGTGGTAGAATTACGACCCCTGAAATGCGTATTCCGTGGTGGAATGTAGAAACAAATAGCCTAGAGTATGCCATCCTACCAGCACAAACAGTGACGGTTGCCGCACCTGACTCTGTCATAAAAATGGACAGTAGTCAGCAGAGTTCAAGTACGGGCACGACGTCCCTATCTGCTGCACAGAATTCCAATAGTTCAGGTTATTGGATTGCAGCAACATTATTCTTATTGATAACAAATTTAATCAGCGCCTTTCTATTATGGAATAGACAAAGCTATACCCTTAAGACCGAAATACAAAGCGCAGAGCCATCTAATAAAGAGCGACTGAGACAAATAAAAAAGGCGTGCCAGAAAAATGATCCTGTATTGATTCGACAATCGTTAAAAGATTGGTCACAACAAGAATGGGGAATAAGCAGCTTGGATCAACTTGGCCAGCAATTTAATGCTATTGCCCTCACAAACAGCTTGAGTGAGCTGGATAGTGTTCTTTATCAGGATAGTAAAAACAGCGCATTTAATGGACAATTATTATGGAACAATTTGTCCCAAGCGATAAAGAAAGGCCAATCGAATTCAACGACTGACCAACCAGAGCTAAGTCCACTTTATGAATAGCGGCTATAAATAGCCCTACCTTGAAATTTTACTGAAAGGCCTTTGAGTAAAGGCCTCATATCTCGGTCGCAATACTTGCTAAGCCACTTGTTTCTTTTCAGTTTTATCGACGGGTGTCGAATACACACGTTTAGCGGCACTTAAACGCTTCCATAGATCCATATGTTCAGGTAAAGCATCCGACGCATGGGCTATCCCCAGCGTTTCTGCCACCTTGTCTGGCACAGTCTTTTTACCTTGTTGCAAAAATACAGCCTTAACCATTCCATAGGCATGGATCTTACCGTCAGCCACAAAGCGCTGCTCTAAATAAAAATATTTCTCGTCCCAGCCTAAATAACGACTTTCAACATGAAACTTTTTAGCCAACCTGATTTCACGTATATATCCCATTTCAATGCCAGCAACAATAAAATTCAGCTTCTCTTTCAGCATGATATCCCAAGTACCGGTCTGCACCGGATGATCCCAACGGGCTCGCTCCATAAAAACCATGTAACGCGCATTATTGATGTGCATATTAAAATCGATGTCGGCTAACCCTACTCGAAAACTACGCTTAACAGCCTGAGTAAACGGTAAGTTCTGAAAGCTTTTATTTCGTTTATTTCGTTTATTAAGAACAAAGGAACGTAAAATTTCACCGATCATGTGCAACACAACTCTTATCTAACTGAAAACATTGTGGCGCATTTTAACCGATCATTATCAATTGTCACCCTTCATACCGACATTTCTAAGCAATTAAGCTGACATCCCGAAAGTATAAGTTCCTAACTAGCCGAATAACAGGCTGCCAAGCCGGTTAATTATCCTTTCATAGCCGATTTTTAACCTCTTGCCCCCTATTCCCACTTGAGATAACTGCTATTCCCGTCTATTACTTAGAGTATTACAAAATTTGGTGACTCTATCCCATGGCATTACCTGTTCTTATTTGTGACGACTCAAGCTTCGCTCGCAAGCAAATGAAACGCGCCCTACCCGACGACTGGGATATCGAGCTAACGTTCGCTAGCAACGGCGTCGAAGGCGTCGAGGCGATTCGACAAGGAAAAGGAGAAGTCGTATTTCTTGATTTAACAATGCCAGAGCTTGATGGTTACGGTGTCTTGGAAATGATTCGTAAAGAAGACCTACCCGCGATGGTTATCGTCGTCTCAGGTGATATTCAACCAGACGCTCAACAAAGGGTGAAAAAACTGGGTGCAATGGCTTTTGTTAAAAAACCCATCGATAAAGCAAAAACGGTCGAGATTCTTACCGAATTTGGCATTTTGTCGGAGTCATAACAATGAGAGCCCAAGCAATGACGATGAGTTTAACGGAAGATCAAAGAGACTGTTATCAAGAGATAACCAACGTTGCCATGGGGCAAGCAGCTGATCGCCTCGCACGACTACTTGATGTATACGTTATTTTGCCTATTCCAAAAGTTAACATGATCAGCGCCAGTGAACTTCATATGGCCTTAGCAGATACCGCCACTAGCGATAATGTATCCGCAGTTTGCCAAGGTTTTATAGGCTCGGGGATTGCTGGTGAAGCTTTATTAGTTTTTAACGACGCCAGTTTTTCTGATCTAGCACAAATAATGAATTACAAAGGCCCACTCGATCAACATGGTGAACTTGAACTATTAATGGATGTAAGTTCTGTCTTAATAGGCGCTTGTATACATGGTATAGGTGACCAAATTGAAGTGTCGTTTAATCAAGGACATCCCGTTGTACTTGGGCAACACTGCCAGGTTGATGATCTAGTAAAGTCAGGTAACCATCAATGGTCGCAAACTTTAGCGATAGAAATTCATTATGAAATTGAAAATTTAAATATTAGCTGTGATTTACTGCTGTTATTCACTGAAGATTCTGTTGCAAAAATAAATCAGCAAGTCGATTATTTATTAGATTAAGGAATTCATTCTCGTATGACAAAACCTGGCGTTGAGTTTGCTGAATTACACTGGCTAATGGATGTATTACAAAGTATTGATGTAGGCTTAGTTATTCTAGATCGAGACTACAAAATTCAGCTTTGGAACGGTTTTATGGAAAACCATAGTGGCTTACCTCCAGATCAAGTTCATGATAAGTCATTGTTCGAATCTTTTGGCGATATTCCTGAAACTTGGTTTCGACAAAAAGCAGAACCCGTATTTGAGTTGAAGACCCGCACCTTTACTATTTGGGAGCAACGCCCCTATTTATTTAAATTTAAAAACTCCCGACCAATTACCGGTCGCTCTTCTACTATGTACCAAAATAGTAGCCTCATTCCTTTAGAATCGGTCAATGGTGACGTTAACCATATATGCTTAATTATCTATGATGTAACTGATATTGCAGTCAACCAGGGCGATTTAATCAGTGCCAATGGGCATCTGGCTTATTTAAGCCAAACCGATAGCTTAACCGAGCTATTTAACCGCGGGTTTTGGGAGCAAGAATTCCAACGAGAGCACAAACGCTGCTCCAGAACTTCAACCCCTTGTAGCTTAGTAATGTTCGACATCGATCATTTCAAAAATGTTAATGACACATATGGGCATCAGGCAGGTGATGAAGTAATACGAACTCTAGCGTCAATTGTTAGGCAAACAGCCCGCGAAACTGATATATGTGGTCGCTATGGTGGAGAGGAATTCACTATTTTATTAGTCGATACCGATGCCGAAGCCGCAACAATTTTCACCGAACGCTTGCGTAAAAAAGTCGCTGCATTAGTTATAAATATCGACGATAAAGAAATCAAATTCACCATAAGCTCTGGCATCGCTGAATATTCCAGTAATTTCATAAAGCATACACAATGGATCGAGGCGGCTGACAAAGCCCTCTATCACGCTAAAGGGAATGGGCGTAATAAAACAACGGTCTACCAAAGCAAGTAGCTTGCTTGGTATATAAGTGCTGTTAATATCTTATTAATAGCACTTCCCTCGTTTTTTCAGTTGATAACAGATGACATATTTCACCCCACGCAGTAGCATGAGTTCAAAGATATTGATTATAAGGTTCTACTGTAAACGTGGCGAGCTTCCAACTAAGAGATTATCAACGTGATGCCGTCTCTGCGACGATTAAGCACTTCCAAAAAAGCGATGAATCTGCCGTTATTGTCTTACCAACAGGTTCAGGAAAAAGTTTAGTCATTGCTGAACTTGCCCGCCTCGCGAAAGGTAAAATACTGGTATTAACCCATGTCAAAGAATTGGTTGAACAAAATCATCAGAAATACGAAAGCTTTGGTCAAAAGGCAGATATTTACTCCGCAGGTCTAAAACAAAAAAGCAACGACAAGCAAATAACATTTGCTAGCATTCAATCTGCCGCCAGAAACCTCTCTGATTTTAGCCAACATTATTCCTTAATCATAATCGATGAATGCCATCGGGTTAATATTGAAAAAGCGAAAGAAGCTAATATAGATAAAGGGCAAGATAAGGAGAAAGAAAGAGAAAAAGATAGCAACCAATATCAACAAGTAATTAATCAATTAAGAAAAGCTAACCCTCACGTTAAATTATTAGGATTAACGGCAACCCCCTACCGTTTGGGAATGGGCTGGATTTACCGTAAACACTACCGAGGCATCATTCGCAGTGCCGAGTCACGGCCTTTTGAGCATTGCATCTATGAGCTGCCATTACGTTACCTCATTAAAAAGCAATATTTAACGGAACCCAAACTGATTGATGCGACGATAGAACAATATGATTTTAGTAGTCTGCAAGAAAATAAAGTCGGTGAATATAAGCAAAGTGATATCAATCATTTATTAGATAAAAATCACCGAGTCACTCAAGGTATTATTGAGCAAGTCATAGAGCTAGCGCAGAAGAGACTCGGCGTGATGATTTTTGCTGCCACCGTTGAGCATGCCGAAGAAATTAAAAGCTACCTTCCCGCTTCGCAATCCGCATTAATAACCGGTGCCACCGAAAGTAAAGATCGTGATCAGTTGATCATAGACTTCAAACAACAGAACATTAAATACCTAGTGAATGTATCCGTATTAACTACCGGATTTGATGCCCCACATGTCGACATGATTGCGATATTACGACCTACCCAATCTGTTAGCTTGTATCAACAGATTATCGGTCGAGGCTTACGTCTTTACGAAGGTAAAAAAGATTGCCTAATTATTGATTACACGGGGAATGATTTCGACCTTTATCAGCCTGAAGTTGGAGAGAAAAAGCCTAATAGCCAATCTCAGCCCGTTCAAGTTCTGTGTCCTAGCTGTGAGCATCCTAATATTTTCTGGGGAATCTGTGATGACGACGGTGACCTTGTCGAACACTACGGTCGCCGCTGCCAAGCGTTAATCGAAGGCTTACAATGTGATTACCGCTTCGTATTTAAAGAATGCCCCCACTGCGGTCAAGAAAATGATATTGCGGCCCGTAAGTGCTTACATTGCTTAGAGGTATTGGTTGATCCAGATGATATGCTAAGGAAGGCACTGCAACTTAAAGATGCCAAGGTTCTACGCTGCGCGGGAACAAGCCTTATAGAAAAAGAGGGCAAGTTACAGGTTATTTATCACGACGAAGGGGGTAGCGAGTTGAGCGAATCTTTTGATTTCACCAAACCCATCCAAGTACAAAAATTTAACCAGCTCTTTTCAAGTCGTTTGAAAATCAACTTATCTACAGATAAAGAAATTGTAATTAAAGATATTCCCCAAGCTCTAGCGATTGCCGAGTACTTCCCTTCACCAGATTTTGTTGTTGCACGAAAACAAAAATATTATTGGCGTATAAAAGAAAGAATTTTTGATTATCAAGGAAGTTATAGAAAAGCCAATCAACTTTAAATCAATTCATTTTTCTTTGAAAAAGTCATATTTTATCAATAAATCATGATAAGCGTCACTGGCCTTAAAGCGCTTGAATTCTTTAGCAAACAATTCAGACAGTTTTTTTTGTCGCCCTTCATCTTTTTTGATTCGGGAAAATGCCAAATATTGAGGATCCGTATCAATGTATGGCGATAAAGCGACAATGCCTTTAAAATCTCCACGCTCTTTAAACCCCAAGAATTCCTGATAGCTCATCATAGAAAGGTCATGACGCTTGTTTTTCAGCATCATCTCAATATCGAATTCATTCAAAACAACGTCACGTTTCAAATGTTCCATACTATCGAAATACTTACCATGGCTATAGCCGTTTTGAACACCAATAAGTAAATTTTCGAGTCCTACTAAATTCCGATCAAAACTGAACTCATGCTGTCTCTCCTCTAACGCAAGAAAAACCCAGCGAGTATTCGACAGAACATTGTCCTCGTGAAAATATGAGAACTTCTCACGCTCTTCGGTATAACCGAAATATGAAATAGCATCTACTTTGCCAGAGGAAAAATATTTTATCGCGCGGACCCAAGGAAGTGACATAAACTCAAGTTCAAACCCAAGCTGAGTGGCTACATGCCTGACCATTTCGATGTGCAACCCTGTTAAACGCCCATTCTCTACCATTTCCAAAGGTGGATAGTTGCCAATTCCACGTACAATGGTCAACGTCTTAGTAGGCAAAACATCCTGATAATGTTCAGCTCCGTAGCTTGAAGTGAAGACTAAGCTTACACATATAAAGCATATACATCGTGACAAGTTGCGCATTAAAAAAGAAAAACTCATGATAAATTCCTACTTAGACCTCTCTTAGGTATAGCCTATCAACGAGATGTACGAATATTCTGACAGTTAAGTAAGCTCAGATCTTCTTTACTAGCCGAATAGCATCAAAAACACTTCCCGCCCAACAAAGAACAAAACCATAGCCCGCATAATCCTGCCACCCCACCGACAATACAGACATGTCCTGTATTGCAATCAAAAGTGATGCTAGATCAGGTGCGACTTCTCCACGCACGAGCAAATCCATCAAAGTGAAATATTTCATCATACCCAGCTGAATCATGCCATATAAGCAAGCAACCGAAGCCAGCATAACGATAGCGCCATGCTTGGGCTTGTTTAACAGGAAATACCCAGCCCCAGGAAAGATTAATCCTGACAGCCAAGCCGCCTTATATGATCTTTTGACCCTAATGTTTTTACTCATCATCAACCTCTAATTTCATTAAATAGTCCTTTGCATTTTCTAGGCTAAATTGACTAAAAACTTCAATTCTGTGTTGCCTCAATGCTGCAGTAGTGACTCCTTCACCAGAAATTTTAAGACCCTCAAACTCTCCATTGTAGATATTTGAACTGCCACAAGATGGACTAGATTCCGTCAAAACAGCCATTTTCACATTGTATTGCTGGCATAAACGCACAGCCAAATCCGCACCTCTAATAAATGACTCAGTGACATCATCTCCTGCCTCTGTGAGTACACAACTACCTGATTCTGATAACTGTATCTCAGCGGGTGGCCTAGGTGTCGTTAGTCCACCCGCTACCTCAGGGCAGATAGAGACTAAACGCCCCTCTCTTTGCCAGACATCAATGATGGCTTGGGATTCTAGCCCTGCTTTAGAGGCAACATCTAAA
>Ga0209396_1003667_pt1 | contig 15343 bp, 8 predicted proteins | sample GOMGulsemesocosm_6_FD_184638 | JGI IMG/M metagenome (GOLD analysis project Ga0209396, IMG submission 184638) | Methane-oxidizing microbial communities from mesocosms in the Gulf of Mexico - GOM8C Gulf of Mexico (SPAdes) (version 2) | ecosystem: Environmental > Aquatic > Marine > Cold seeps...
CCGCGAAAGAAAATATTCGAATATGTTCGTGGCTAAAGCCTACTCCTACAATTGTTGAAATAGGGCGACAATATTGATACGAAACAAATCTGATGATTCTTACATTAAAATATATTGGTCTTTCTCTTATAATTTAATTTTAGATTGTCAAATTCATTAATAAAAATAGATTTAAGTATTTTATTGTCGCATTATTCATGTATATTTTCGATTAAAGAGCAACCAATAGGCTTTTATTGTAGAAACTTCAACTATTAGTGCATCAATGCTTGTATTTTGTCTTGCAAATAAATAGCATTGTAGGTTAATAAAATAAAAAGATAATAATTAGCGTGATTAGGCCGTTTTTGGGAATTAAATATATGCGATTTGCACCTTTGTCTCTTTTGATATCATTAAGTTTGCTCTCATTTTCTGCTGTTTCGCAAGATACAAACACAGTTACGGCAATTGAAAATGATGTAACACTTAAACAAGCTGACTTTGATAGCTTTACAGAAGTATTAAATAAACATTTAAAAGATGAAAGCCAACAGCAACACCAATTAGATCTATTACGAGCAAGATCTACAAAGCTAGAAAAAGAAAAAAACCAAGCTTTAGATGCTATGAATGCCCTATATCGTAGATTAATAGAAGATCCTTCTTTAGATATTTCTGATACTAAACTGAGATACCAGAATGCGGTTGATTCTCACAAAACAAATAAAGAAGATATTGCTATGCAATTAGCTTCTATTTCGGCTAATCGTAAAGATATCGAAAAGATTAGAATTGATAGACATGCGTTATTGAATACCCTTGAAGGACTAAAAGAACAAAAAAATACAGCTAGGGTTGAAAGGTTAAGAAATGAATTTAATCGAGATGGTACGCTTGAAATACAAAATACGATCAACTGTAAGCGCACAGAAACGCTAGCTGCGTGTGAGCAAAGAGGTCAACACTTAGGGATGCAAAAGGCGACTAAGCGTTTCCTAGATCAGGTGTTTGCTAATTTGACTGAGATCCGTTTGGTTGAGCCAAAAAGAAACTCAGCAGGAGCAAGGGTCCAGGTATTAAATAGTCATGTTGTAAATAGTGGTTTCAGTGGACATGGTAATTATGATGTTAATTTAAGTGTAACTATGAGAGGCGATGCTAATAATAGCCGTTTATGTCATTTACTAAACTTAGATAATCGCTTTTGTAGTGAATACTCAAGCTCTTTTCAGAGTATTTATAGTCCTCAAGAATCATCCGATTTTACTGGAAGTGTTCGTTTTTCTGACCCTGTAACAGTATCTAAAATCTATCCTGAAACAGAAAAAAAAAGTCAAACTTATAATAAGCCAGTTGTAAATGTATTAAAAAAACCTGAAATAGGATACACGTATGAGCTAACACTTCGCTCAAATGTGCATGATGATGAAGTGTTTATTGACGGAGTTAGTTACGGTTCAACTCGTTTATCGGTTCAGTTACCTGTGGGCTTACACGATATTGAAATTCGTAAACTAGGCTATATCCCTTTCAAAAATACTCTTAACTTGAGTAAAGCTCAAACTCTAAAGGCGAGATTAGTTAAGAATAAATCTCTTCTTGCATCAAAGCCTGTCGTTCAGATCCAAAGAAGTAATATTTCTGTTCCAGGTATGGTTGTGATCCCTGCTGGAAGTTTCAAAATGGGTGACATTACTGGTAATGGTTTAGCCAACGAGCAACCAGTTACAAAAAAAATATTAAGTGATTCTTTTGCGATGAATGCAAAAGAAGTTTCTGTATCTCAGTATAACTCATTTGTTCTTGAAACTAATTATGTAACTGAAGCAGAATCCGGAAAAGGATGCGCTTATTACCTTAATGGAGAACCTGTTTGGGAACCATCTTTAAATTGGAAAAACCCAGGCTATGAGCAAGAAGATGACTTTCCTGTAGTATGTTTAACTTACAATGACGCTAAAGAGTATGCAGACTGGCTATCAAGTACTACAAATAATGAATTTCGTTTACCAAATGAAGTCGAGTGGGAATATGCTGCAAGAGCTGGCACAACTACCGATTACTCATGGAGTAATGATATAGGTTCAAATCAAGCTAACTGTGGTTGGTGTGGTAGTGAATGGTCTAATAAAGGCGCTTCACCTGTAGGTTCTTTCTCAGCTAACCAGTTTGGATTATACGATATGGTTGGTAATGTATGGGAGTGGACACAAAAAACGGCAGGTCAGTCTGATGTTGCTGTAAGAGGCGGAGCATGGAATTTTGCTCCAAGCTTAGCTCGTGCTTCTACGAGACTTATTTTATCTACAGATTTTAGAGCAAATTACATTGGTTTTAGGTTAGTAAAAGAAAGATAATATATAGGGCTTTAGTTTGCCCTAATAACTTAATGGCTAATTTCATTTAACTCATTTTTTTTGTGAAATATGACTTAATTACTTTTTATGATTAACATTAAATAGCATGTTATTAAAATAATACTATCGGCATTTAAATTGTTAGTCAGTAAACAAAATTACAATATACAAGGATCAACCTGCTTTATGTTTAAAAAGCTTCGTGGAATTTTTTCAAATGATTTATCAATAGATTTAGGTACTGCTAATACCCTTATTTATGTGAAAGAGCAGGGTATAGTATTAAATGAACCTTCGGTTGTTGCTATACGTCATGATAAGCCTGGTGGTCCAAAAAGTATTGCGTCTGTAGGAACTGAAGCGAAGCAAATGCTTGGTAGAACCCCTGGTAATATTAAAGCAATTCGCCCTATGAAAGATGGTGTAATAGCTGATTTCTATGTAACTGAAAAAATGTTACAGCACTTTATTAAGCAAGTTCATGATAATAACTTCCTACGTCCTAGCCCAAGAGTATTAATTTGTGTTCCTTGTGGCGCGACTCAAGTTGAAAAGCGTGCCATTAGAGAGTCAGCTATGGGTGCTGGAGCAAGAGAAGTTTACTTAATTGAAGAACCTATGGCTGCAGCTATTGGAGCTGGTTTACCTGTATCTGAAGCGACAGGTTCTATGGTAGTTGATATTGGTGGTGGAACCACTGAAGTTGCTATCATTTCATTAAACGGTATTGTTTACTCATCGTCAGTACGTATTGGTGGCGATAAATTTGATGAGGCTATTATTAATTACGTTCGTCGCAATTTTGGCAGTTTAATAGGAGAAGCGACAGCTGAACGCATAAAGCATGAAATTGGCTCCGCATTTAAAACGGATGAAGCTAAAGAAATTGAAGTGCGTGGACGTAACTTGGCTGAAGGTGTTCCAAGATCATTTACCCTTAATTCTCATGAGATCTTAGATGCATTGCAAGAGCCACTACAAGGCATTGTAAGTGCTGTAATGGTTGCATTAGAACAATCACCACCTGAATTAGCTTCTGATATATCTGAGCACGGTATGGTATTAACTGGCGGCGGAGCTTTACTTAAAGACTTAGACCGTTTATTGATGGAAGAAACTGGGATTCCAGTTGTTGTGGCTGATGACCCTTTAACATGTGTTGCAAGAGGGGGTGGTAAAGCTCTTGAGATGATTGACATGCATGGCGGTGATGTATTTAGCTACGATTAATGAATTTATTATTTGGTCGAAATGCTTCTTTACAACTGCGATTAATTATCGCAGTTGTTTTAAGTGGTTTAATTATGCTTGGAGACAGATACACTTCAGGCGCCTCTACAGTTCGTACAAGTTTGAATACTTTTGTAAGTCCTCTTTTTTATTTTGCTAATATACCATCTGAATTTTTAAACTGGAGTTCTCAAAATCTTGATTCTCGAGAGTTACTTTTAGCTGAAAATACGGCTCTAAAAACAAAGCAGTTATTACAAAATGCGAAGCTTCAAGAATTTCAATTTCTAAGAAATGAAAATTTAAAATTGCGCGCTCTTTTAAATTCTTCTGCAAAATTAGGAAGTAAAAAATTAGTAACTAAAATATTATCTATTCACTCTAATACTTATAATCAACAAGTTGTTATTAATAAAGGTTTTTTAGATAACGTTGTTGAAGGCTTAGCTGTTGTTGATGATCTTGGGATCGTTGGCAAGGTGGTTCAAGTCGGTTCTTCAACCAGTCGAGTATTATTAATGACTGATAATACACATGCGATACCAGTTAGAGTTTTAAGAAATAACATTAGAACTGTTGTAGAGGGGATAGGAAAACTTAATCAAGTGGAATTACCTCATGTACCACACAGCATGGATATTAGAATCGGTGATATTCTGGTTAGTTCTGCTTTAGGCGACATTTTCCCTGAAGGTTTACCTGTCGCAACAGTGACTAATATAGAAAGAGACGAAGGTAAGCCGTTTGCAAAAGTATACGCGCAACCTATTGCTCAATTAGATCGTATTCGACTATTAGTTTTATTATGGTCACAACAAACTGAGGAAACTAAAAGTGATGAATAGGCATTATTGGTTGATCCTATTATCTATTTTTGTTGCTTTAGTTGTAGCATTAATTCCTTTACCAAGAGAATTACAACCTTTTCAGCCAGATTGGGTTCTATTAATTTTAATGTATTGGTCACTTGCATTACCTCATAGAGTGAATATTGGCACTGCTTGGGTTGTAGGTTTATTAATGGATTTAGCAATAGGTTCACCATTAGGTGTTCACTCACTCACTTATTCAGTCTCTATTTATATCACCGCAAGTAATTATCAAAAAATAAGAAACTACTCGGTGCCACAACAATCTTTATTAATTGCACTATTTCTTGCTTTATATCACCTACTACAATTTTGGGTGAGTCATTTTTTAATTGATATTTATTTTTTACCTCAATATTTATGGCCTGTTTTAACGGGAGCACTATCTTGGGTCTGGATCTTTTTATTACTTAGAAAATATCGACGTCATTTTAGGATCCGATAATGAAAAAATTAATATATTTAGCTTCAGCTTCACCGCGTCGTAAAGAGCTGTTAAGCCAACTAAACGTTGAATTTAAACAGTTCTCTTTAGATGTAGATGAATCTCACATTAATAATGAAACCCCAAAAGAGCATGTAGTGCGTTTAGCTTGTCTTAAAGCAAAAGCAGGTGTAGATAGTGGTTATAAAGATCGTCCAGTATTGGGATCAGATACTATAGTTGTACTAGATGATCAAATATTAGGTAAACCTAAAAATAACCATGATGCTAATCGTATGTTGACCGGTTTATCTGGTCGTACACATCAAGTTATGACTGCAATTGCATTTGCCAATGAGCATAAAACATTAAGCAGGCTGGTTATTACTGATGTTACTTTTAAAGATCTATCTGAACAAGAGATACAAGAATACATAGCAACGCAAGAGCCCAATGATAAAGCTGGAAGCTATGGCATCCAAGGGTTAGCAGGACGATTTGTCAGCCATATTAGTGGAAGTTACTTTTCCGTGGTCGGTTTGCCATTATTAGAAACCGAACAATTATTATCACACTTCTGGAATGAATAATGAGTTCTGAATTATTAATAAATATTACGCCAAGTGAAAGTAGAGTTGCCCTTATTGAAAATGGTGTATTGCAAGAGATTCAATTAGAGCGACAAAGTCACTTGGGAATTGTTGGTAATATATATTTAGGTAAGGTGAGTCGTGTACTACCAGGTATGCAGGCTGCATTTGTTGACATCGGCCTAGAGAAAGCTGCATTTTTACATGCATCAGACATCGTTAATAGCACGATTATAGTCGAAGGTGTTGCTGCTTCTAATGTTAAAAAAACACAAGATATCAGAACCCTAGTACGACAGGGACAGCTCATTATGGTGCAGGTTGTTAAAGATCCTTTAGGCACAAAAGGGGCTAGATTGACAACTGATATCACAATACCTTCACGCTATTTGGTTTTTATGCCGGACGCTAAACATGTCGGTGTGAGTCAAAGAATAGAAACAGATGCTGAAAGACTACGCTTAAAAAATATTGTTAAGCAATATAATGATGATGATGGCGGTTTTATAATTCGTACTGCAGCTGAAGGAGCATCAGAGCTTGAACTTGCTCACGATGCTAAGTTTTTGAAAAAACTTTGGCATAAAATAAATAAGAAACGACAGAAAACTAGAAAAGAAGGGATTTTACACGAAGATTTGATCTTAGCTTTTCGTACCTTAAGAGATTATGTTGGTGAAGATATGGAAAGAATTAGAGTTGACTCTAAACTAACATATCAACAACTAAAAGCATTCACCGAAGAATTTGTACCTCAACTTTCGGCACCATTAGAATATTATCCAGGTGAGAGACCTATCTTTGATTTGTTTAATGTAGAAAATGAAATTCAAAGAGCGTTGCAGCGTAAAGTTGAGCTCAAGTCTGGCGGTTCTCTTATTTTTGATCAAACAGAAGCAATGACAACAGTTGATGTAAATACTGGTGCTTTTGTTGGACATAGAAATCTTGAAGAAACTATATTTAATACTAATATTGAAGCAGCGCATGCGATTGCGCGTCAGCTTAGGTTGCGAAATTTAGGTGGCATAATTATTATTGATTTTATTGATATGTCATGTAATGAGCATCAAAAACGTGTTTTACATGCTTTAGACTTAGGTTTATCTAAAGAAAGAACAAAAGCAAATATCCATGGATTTTCAGCTCTAGGCTTAGTTGAAATGACACGTAAGCGTACTCGAGAGAGCTTAGAGCATATTCTATGTGATTTCTGTCCCGCATGTCAGGGACGTGGTGCTTTAAAAACAGTTGAAACTGTTTGTTATGAAATATTAAGAGAAATAGTCAGAGTTAATCGCGCCTATAATGCTGATAAGTTTGTCGTTTATACATCACAAGCGGTAAGTGAAGCTTTGAAAAATGATGAATATCATAATTTAGCTGAGCTTGAGCTGTTTATAGGCAAACCAGTCAGTATTCAGACCGAAGTTTTATATACACAAGAGCAATTTGATGTGGTGATGATGTAGTGCAAAATACTGTTGTACAACAAGATTTGACTGAAAAGGTAAAGCGCTTAACATTTAGGCGCTTTTGCTTTTCTTGCGTAAGAAAAATATGGCAGTTTTGTGCAGTAATACTGGTTATTTTAGCTGTGCTAATTTCAGTTTTAAAATATAGTTTACCTCATGCAAATCAATATAAATCTCACTTTGAAACATTGATTTTTGAAAAATTTAATGTTGAATTATCAATTGGTAATATTTCAGCTGGTTGGCAAGGAAAAGGTCCAGCACTTGAATTAAATGATATATCATTTCAATCCAATTCACTCTCACCTATTAAGCTTGAAATAAAACAAACACGTTTGCATATTAATCTTTGGCAGACATTAATAGATAGACAGTTTAGATCAAGTTACTTTGTTTTAGATGGCCTCATTGCGAATATAAATCTACCTGAATTAATAAAAATCTCAGAGCAAACTGAATCAACTAGCACCAATGATCAGTTGGATTTATTCGAAGGACTATTTTTAGGTGAAATAGGACATTTTGCCCTAGAAAATAGTGTGCTGGAAGTTGTTATGAGAGATGGCAATCACAGAACTGTTGAACTGCAAAAATTAAGTTGGCAGAATAAAAATGAAAAGCATCAAGGGCAAGGGACTATCACTTTACCTGGGATTTCCGAGAGCTCTCTTAATATCATTTTTGATTTATATGGTACGCAATTTAAAAACTCCTTCGGAGAATTATATTTAGTTGCAAATAGTTTAAATATTACTCCTTGGTTAACTTCTGCGATTTCTAACAATGTAAAATCAGTACACTCTGATATTAATTTTGAATTATGGTCTCGTATAGATAAAGGTTTGTTTAAAAGCATGCAGCTACAATGGCATCCTAGTATTTTGAGTTGGGATTCAGAAAATGCAGAACAAAAATTTGCTATCAGTTCTGGTGCGCTGCGTTTTAAACCTACAGTTCTAGGTTGGGATCTAAATTCATCTGATTTGCAAATGAGTAGTAATCAAAGAGCTTGGCCAAAACTGAATTTAACCGTTGAGAAAAAGAAAGATCAATTTAAAGGAAAGTTGACTGATATTGATATTGAAATGCTTACTCACTTATCACAGCTGCTTGATAATGAGGCATTAGAATCTATATTTGTCAGAAAGCCTAAAGGGAAGGTAAGTGATATATTTATTAATTATCATAATAGCAATGACTGGCAGGTGTCAGCTAAAGCAAATGATGTAGGTTGGATAAATTATCAAGATATACCCGGTGTGCAAAACTTTGAATTAGATATTAATTTCAATCAATCATCAGGGATTATTGCTCTTCATTCAGAGCAGAATAATTTACTAACGGGTAAGTTGTTTCCAAAAAACATAAATTATGAACAGATAGATTTAACACTGTCTGTATTAAAATTCGATTCTGGTTGGCAAGTTAAAAGTAATAATATTTGGCTGCATAATAAAGATCTAAGTTTGGCTGCGGAGCTTACTTTAAATTTATCAAAAATACCTTCGATGAGTTTATATGCTGAATTAAAAGGTCCAAAAGCAATTTTGGCTAAAGAATATTATCCAAATGGTTATATGCCTCAAGGCACGATTGATTATCTTAACAATTCAATTTTAGATGGTAAAGTTGAACAAGCCCAGGTGCTTTGGCATGGTGAGTTTTCAAATTACCCATATCAAAGTAATGACGGTCACTTTGCGGTTTTAGCAAAAGTTGTTGATGCTGAATTTGAATTTCAACCAGATTGGCCAAGTATCAAAAATTTAGATGTTGATTTAGTTTTTGATCGACAAAGAATGGATATTTTTAGTAATACGGGTCAATTAGTAAACCTGTCTTTAAAGGACGGTGTAAGCGTGAGTATTGATGATTTACGCGTATCTGATTGGCTTGATGTTAAGATAAATAACGAAGTGGATGCTCAAATTTTACAGCCTTTCTTTGCAAAAACACCTTTGTCTAAATCTATCGGAGAAGTGCTTAAAGTTATTGATACTAAAGGTCATGTTTCTGGGTTTACGCATTTGAAAGTAAACTTATCTGAGCCTGAAGTTATCACTAAAGGGCGAGTTAAGTTTTCAGGTATTGATGTTAATATTACCAAACCAGGGATTTTACTAGACCAAGTAGCAGGTGAGTTAACCTTTGTTGATAATAAAATTAGTTTGCCAAGTATTTCTGCCAATTGGCTAGGCTTGCCTATTAATTTGGCAATTACCGGCGAGCAAACACCAAAAGAATATGCTTTAGTAGTTAAAGGTGATGTTAATTGGTCCGTGGATGAATTGTTAAAGAAGAGCTCTGGATTAATGCAAGGGTATGTTTCGGGTAGTATTCCTTTATCTGTCAATTTTAAATTAGGATTACCTGAGTCCGGTTTTCATTATCAAGCGGAAATATCATCTACTTTAGAAGGTTTTGCAACTTCATTACCTAAACCTTTTGATAAAAATATAAAGCAAGCTAAGCCATTTAATGGTGTTATTAGAGGTGATGAAATATCTAATTTAATTACGTTGAATTTAGATGAACAACTTTTCTTTAATAGTATTTTTGATAATAAAACAGTGAGTATGAATAATGCGCACTTAATTATTGGTAGTAGTGATTTAGGGTTAAATGCATCAGATTTTGATGTGAGTATTAATTTAAAGCATGCAAATATGAAAAATTGGATCCCATTTATTGATCATCTTATCGAAAATATAAACCAAGGAGAATCTTCAGGCATCTTTCCGCCACTAAAACAAATTAAAGGTGAAGTGGCACAAGTTGATTTATCGGGAATTATATTCAATGATCTTGATTTTAAGTTGGATAATTTTGCGCAAAGTACTCAGTTGAAGTTAATGGCTAAAGAGCTAAGAGCTCAGGTTAGTATTCCTAAAGTATTAGCACAAAGACCTATTTACATTGAAGCTGATTATTTGCGTTTCAATTTACCTGAAGTTGACTCCAGTGACCAAAATAATCAGAAGTCAGATACAAGTTGGTTTTATTCATTGCCCGCTATTCGTTTTAACTGTGCGGATTGTAGAGTTGATAGTTATCAACTAGATAAATTAATTGTTAATTTGGATCCAGTGGAAAATGGCATACAAATATCTGATTTTATTTTAGATAAAAATAAGCATAAATTAACAGCTAATGGTTTATGGAAAAATGAAACAACATATCTTAAAGGTCAATTTACTAGCAAAGATATCGGTGAGCTTTTTGATGAATATGATCTGACATCTACTATTAAAGATTCTAAAGCGGATGCCGATTTCGAGCTTAATTGGCAGGGTTTGCCATATGAATTTGATGTTGCCTCTTTATCTGGAGATATTAAATGGAACTTAGCTGAAGGTCATTTGACTGAGGTGAGTGATGGTGGTGCGAGAGTTTTTTCTTTATTAAGTTTAGATTCTCTAGTTAGAAAACTAAAATTAGATTTTAGAGACGTATTTGCGAAAGGTTTTTTTTATAACAGTATTAAAGGCTCTATGCATTTAGATAATGGCATAGCGGGTACTACTAACACTAAAGTTGATGGCGTGCCTGCAGATGTGACAATTAAAGGCTATGCTAATTTAAATACCAAAGAATTAAACTATGACTTAGCTGTTTCACCTGAGGTAACATCGAGTATTCCAGTGATTGTAGCTTGGATGGTTAATCCAGTAACGGGTTTAGCTGCACTGGCAATCGATAAAGTAATACATTCAGCTAAAGTTATTTCAGAAATTAAGTTTAAGATCAGCGGTACGATGGAAAAACCGATAGTCACTGAGCTGGGACGAAAAAGTAGAGACGTAGAAATACCACAAACAGCTAAGCCTGAACAGAAATTGCCAAAATCTCAACCAGAATTACAATTGCAATAAAATTCATGAAAGTGATGTTTAAATCATTTTTAAAATAGATATAAATGCACTGATTAATAGAATATAAGAGTTAACACATGACAACTGAAGTAGAAAATAACTTACTACGAGAAAGTAATTTATCTCGTGATGATTTAACTAAAGCATTAGCACTGATACATCAGAATAACGTAGATTATGCTGATCTATATTTTCAATCTAGTTATCACGAAACTTGGATGTTAGAAGATGGCCTTGTAAAGGAAGGCTCTTATAATATTGAGCGTGGTGTTGGTGTGAGAGCAGTTAGTGGTGATAAAACTGGTTTTTCATATTCTGATGCCATTAATTTAGAAGCACTGACTCAAGCTTCATCTGCGGCAAAAAGTATTGCCAAAGCGGGTGAAAGTAAAGCCGTTCAAATTTTTACTGAAAGAGAGCATGCAATTCAATTTGCTGCAGTTAACCCTATATCAAGTCTACCAGATTGTAAGAAAATAGAACTACTACATCAAATAGAAGATTACATACGTCAATTAGCACCAGAAGCAAGTCAAGTCATTAGCTCTATTTCCGCGGTTTATGAAGAAATATTAGTTGCAGCGAGTGATGGTACTTTTGCAACCGATACACGGCCTCTGATCAGAATGAACTGTTCTGTTTTATTAGAAAAAAATGGAAAGCGTGAACGTGGCGGTGCAGGTGGTGGTGCAAGGTTAGATTATGGTTATTTTATTGAATTAGAAGATAATAAGCCTCGTTGGATGGGTTATGCAGAAGAGGCTGTTAGACAAGCAAGAGTAAACCTTGAAGCAGTAGAGGCACCTGCTGGCTCTATGCCTGTTGTGCTTGGGTCTGGTTGGCCTGGCGTTTTATTACATGAAGCTGTAGGTCATGGGCTTGAAGGTGACTTTAATCGTAAAGAAGCATCTGCATTTAGCGGTATGATAGGAAAAAAAGTTGCTTCTGAATTATGTACTGTAGTTGATGATGGCACATTGCAAGGTCGTAGAGGCTCATTAAATATTGATGATGAAGGTACGCCTGCACAATGCAATGTCCTAATCGAAAACGGTATTTTAAAAGGTTACATGCAAGATAAGTTAAATGCTCGTTTAATGGGAGTAGCTCCTACGGGTAATGGTCGTCGTGAATCATATGCACATTTACCTATGCCAAGAATGACAAATACTTATATGCTGGCAGGTGAAAGTACACAGCAAGATATTATTTCTAGTGTTAAAAAAGGCATATTTGCACCTAACTTTGGTGGCGGCCAAGTTGATATTACCTCGGGTAAATTTGTATTCTCAGCTTCTGAAGCTTATTTAATTGAAGATGGCAAAATTACCCAGCCTATCAAAGGGGCAACTTTAATTGGTAATGGCCCTGAAGTGATGCAGCAGATTTCTATGGTCGGTAATGACTTAACCTTAGATAAAGGTGTTGGTGTTTGTGGTAAAGATGGTCAAAGTGTACCTGTAGGTGTTGGTCAGCCTAGTTTGAAGATAGATATGTTAACGGTTGGTGGTACTGCGTAGTTTAGCTACGAAGTTACTAAATTTGAAATGTTAAACAGCCCAGTGAATCGGTATATTCACTGGGCTGTTTTAATTATTGAATAAAACCAATAGTAATTAAGCTATCAGATACGAATCCATTAGGGCTGGTAATACTAAAGCTAAGTGTTGCTGTGTTTGGCAAGTTGTCCACATCTAAGTTGTTTCTAAGGGTGAAACTCATACTGTTTCCGCCAAATTTATTGCCTGCACCAGAAAAGCTGATATTGCTATCTAAATCGGCTTGGCTGATCGGTTCGCTGGTACCAATTGTATTGCCTACTGTGAAGCTAGTTGTGCCAGCAATCTCCCCTTGGCTTACTGTTACTTCAACAGAAGTGCCGAGAGGCATCGTTTGTAAAGCGGTATCACTAAAATAGAGTGTATATATACGTGTGGTATTTTGCTCAATATCTTCTATCGTACCACTGGTTGATTCACCTGAATAATTTGAAATTAAAGCTTCGGTTTGTGATGATTCATATAAAGACCATAAACTACTAGATGATGACATTATCATCTTAAGTGCTTTACGTACATTTAGTGATTGTGCACCTTGTTCACCACATGTTGCAGGGGATATGCATTGAGGACCGTTGAATAAGCTATCTTCATTATTAAATACTTTATCACTGTTAAAGTCGATAAAGACTTCACCAGCATCATATTGATTATTTTCATTATCATCACGCCAAGCTTCACTCATATCAATAAAACCTGAAGCTTGATATTGAGTACGATTAAAACCACTTGAAATACCATGAGTTGATTCATCTATAGCTGAGCCATCATCTTCATCAAATACATTGTTTCCATTTGAATCAAAGAATGTTTCGTGGCCAATTGCTGTCGCTAAAATTGAAATTCGATGATTGAAAACTTTAGGCTCAGCACTTTGCCAAGTGACATTACATGAACCATTCACGGTTTGACAGGTTGGCTCTATTTGGCCACCTTCGGTTGTGAAGTTAACTGTAGTGCCATTTGGTACCGGGTTATTAAAACTATCAGCAAGCCAAGCAGTAATGGTTGCTTGAACTCCATTAATATTATGTGCTTCAGGGTTTAATGTGGTGGTTGCTAGCGTAATACTGTTTTGATCGGCTAGACCGGTATTAACAGATAACAAATCTGATTGGGTTGAAATAGTATATTCGTTTTTATCTTCATCTACGCCTTTAGATGAGGCAGTAACACGAACAACAGTCGGTACACTTCCTGATGTAACTTTTGTGCTTACTTGACCTAAAGAGTTGGTAAAAGCAGTCTTTGGGCTAATGCTTAAGCCACCGACTTGTGTATCTAATTCAAAGAGCACTTGCTGTTGTGCTAAAGGGTTACCTAGTTTGCCCTTTACTAAAAAGGATAATGTGGAAATCTCTTGTTTGCCTTGTCCACCAGTACCTTTTAGTACAATAGAGTCTGGCTCTGCTGAAACAAATTCAATTGCACCTAAGTTCTCAGCTTGAAGTTCAATTATTTGTGTTAATGTGATGTTCTCTGCACTACCTGCAATAGTAGCGATAACCTGATCGGTATTACCTGTTGAACCTGCACAGTTAAGATCTTCATAGGTTGCATTAGCTTTACCATTAATAGTTAATACTTGTTCATCAATTTTAGCTTGCTGATTGGCGACACAGCTAGATGTAAAACTAATTGCTGTGGGTGTAGAGATAGGAGCATTATTTTCATCAACAATTGCAATTTTTAAACCTAAGGTACCGCCAGCACTTAGAATCGCTTCGCCGTCTTGAATTGTAGCACCTAGGGTAAAACCTATTTTCCCTTCTATAAACTGATTATTTTCATCAAAGTAACCAGCTTTTATTTCTGGTTGGTCAATAATATCAGCATCTAAAATTTGATAATTAAATTGCTGACTAATTGTTTGATTGTTATCACTCAATGTATAGCTTGCCGCTAATACAGCAGCCCCAATCGTGTTTTCTGTAGATGCAGATAATGTTGCTTTTGCGATACCATCATGATTAGTTAAAATTGCAGAAGCATCTAAAGTGCCTGACTCAGCAGTTAAATTTACTATTTGATTAACTAAAGCTTGATCAGTTGGATCTGTCAGCAGAATTTGGACTAAAACAGATTCACCTTGTTTAAACTGATTATTAGCAGTACCATTTTTTAGCATTTGAATATTGAGTTTAGGTAAATCTGATATGCCATTATCATTATTAATAAATTCATATTGTAAGGTAGCAGATGACTGCGCTTGTGTTGCTGTTAATGTTGCAGCACCAACAGAAGACACATCGCTATCTAAATAGATAATAGCATCACCGCTGACATCAGTTAACTTGGATGTCTGGCGTAAAGTGCCCAGAGGTGCATCAAATACAATAGACATACCTGAAACTGGTTCATCATTTTTAGATAAATGTGCTTTGATACACACGATATCACCTGCTGTAAAGCTAGGTAAACCAATCGAATTACATTGCTCGTTTAACATTTCAATTGAGATAACGATAGGTGCATTAGGATCTGGTTCATTGCTTTTTAAGAATTCATAATTGGCAGTGGTAGAAACATCACCTGTAGAGGCTGTGACTATATCTGAACCAATATCTGTCAATTCACTATTAATGAATACTTGTGCAATACCTGCGGCATCACTGAGTTTAGACTCAACAGACAATGTCCCTATTGGAGCAGAAAAAGATACAGAAGTATTTGTAACAGGTTCATTATTTTTGGAAAGCTTTGCTTGGATACAAAAAGATTGGCCAGCATAAATACTCGGGATAGCCAAATTCTGACAGTTATTATCTAATACATCTACAGTTACAACGATAGGTGCATTAGGATCTGGTTCATTGCTTTTTAAGAATTCATAATTGGCAGTGGTAGAAACATCACTTGTAGAGGCTGTGACTATATCTGAACCAATATCTGTCAATTCACTATTAATGAATACTTGTGCAATACCTGCGGCATCACTGAGTTTTGACTCGACAGACAATGTCCCTATTGGAGCAGAAAAAGAAA